>OBIU01000031.1_pt1 | contig 116685 bp, 104 predicted proteins | sample 1519871 | NCBI WGS metagenome assembly OBIU01 (sample SAMN04209229, study PRJEB22552) | human gut metagenome | biome: gut; material: feces | host: Homo sapiens | place: USA: Oklahoma
CAAAGATTTATTTACTGGCGTTCATTCAATCATTGTTCAGTTTTCAAAGGTCATCTGCCATCGCCGTAGCGACGACTTGTTTATCTTACCAAACTACGAAGGGCTTGTCAAGCATTCTTTTGAAGAATTTTCAAAAGAATCGACTGTTGTCTCAGTCGGCATAAGAGGAATTTCCCTCACAACTTCTTAAGTATACTATGGTATATGAAGATTGTCAAGACAGATTGCCCTTATTTTGTACACTAATTTTCAAAATAGCCTATACCATTTCATCTAAGGCATCACAACAGCAAACGGTTATGGTGTTGACGATGGTTTCTACTGTCGACGCCCGTGACAGGTCCATGACCGGTTTGGAGAGTCCCTGCAGCAGCGGACCTAAAACGGTCACCCCGGCAACGTGTTCCAGCATCTTGCAGCAGATGTTCCCCGTATTCAAATCGGGAAAGACCAGGACATCGGCCCTTCCGGCTACGGGAGAGCGTGGTGCCCACTCTTTGGCATACGATGGAATGAGGGCGATATCGACTTCCATTTCGCCGTCAAACTCAAAATCGACGTTGCGGTCGCTTAGAATCTGGACGGCTTTTCGCACCGTATCGGCACCGCTGCCCCGTTCACTCCCCATCGTCGAATACGACAAGAGGGCCACTTTCGGCGAATCGATCTGCAGGGTTCGCCGCGCCCGATCGACACAGCTGCAGGCGATATCTGCCAGCTGGTATTCGTCCGGAGTCGGGATGACGTCACCGTCGCCGGCGACCAGGACTCCATCATGGCCAAACTGCATCATGTCGGTCAGAAGGATAAAAGAACTACTGACCGTATCGATGCCTTTACGGGTACCGATAATCTGCAGGGCCGCATGCAGAACTTCCGGCGCCGGCGTTTCTAATCCAGCAACCATACCGGCCGCTTCTCCGGAAGCGACCAGAAAGGCACCAAAATAAAGGGGCGTCCGTAAAAAGCGCCGGCTTTCTTCGATGGTCATCCCCGATACCCGCCGCATCCGCGCATATTCTTTGGCAAAGCGATCGAAAGACGCATGGTCTTTCGGATAGATCAATTCAGCCCCTTCTAAGTCCAATTGGTATCGAAGGGCTAATTCCTGAATGTCCTGCCTTTTCCCAATCAATACCGGAATGGCCAATCCGTCGGCCAAAATCCGGTCGGCCGCCTGCAGTATCCGAAGGTCGCCGCTCTCAGGCAGAACGATTTTTTGTGGATTTGAAGCTGCCCGCCCCTTCAAAGACGTCATATACCGATTCATAATAATCCCTTCCGCATCAAGTGTATTGATTTTATTATAGGAACAGATGCCTAAGAAAGCAAGGTCGAAAGCACAAAATAGCCCCCGTCACTATGGACGAGGGCTGTCATATCATTAAGAGGCTGGTCTAAACATCGTTCATTTAATAAGGGGTTGGACCTTATCTTCTTTTCCCAAAAGGTAATGCTTATTGACGTACTGCGTATGAAGTAGGGCTTCGGACAGATCGCCCAGCGGTTCTCCCAAGAACTTTGCATACAGGGTCTGCAGTTCCTTATTTTCCCAGCTGGCCCGAATCGATTTTTGGGCATCCATCTGGTATAGTGCTTCAATGCGGGCACGCTTAGCCGGGATTTCGAGGGGCAGCTGCGTTCGTGGCTGACCGCCGCCGCCAATACAGCCGCCGGGACAAGCCATGACTTCGATCAAGGCATATTTTTTCCACGAATGCTTTTCTTCCATTAAATTGATGAACCGACGGGCATTGGCCAATCCGCTGACAGCGACGACACGGATGATGTCGTTGTCCAGGGTGACGGCCGCTTCTTTCACCCCTTCAAGGCCCCGTACGGCCTCAAAGTGGAGGAAATCTTCCTCGGCCGGTTTATGGGTCTTCAAGTAAACGAGCGTCCGGAGAGCCGCTTCCATCAATCCGCCACTGTTGCCAAAGAGGTCTCCGCCGCCGGACGATTCGCCAAAGACCGTATCGTAAGCAGCATTTTCCAGCGGATCAAAGTCGATTTTTTTCTCTTTGATCCAGGTCGCCAATTCCCTCGTCGTGATGGCGTAATCGGTATCGCGCATGTCCGGATGCTGCCAGTAACGGCCGGCAGCATTCTGTTCCGGCCGAAAGATTTCCGCCTTCTTTGCCGTACAGGGCGTAACCGAAACGATGACCAGGTTGGAAGGATCGATATGCATGCGCTTGGCAAAATACGTCTTAATCATCGGGCTGAGCATGCTGCTCGGACTCTTACCAGTCGACAAGTGAGGAATCAGTTCGGGGAAGAAGATTTCCGTAAATTCAACCCATGACGGACAGGCACTCGTAAACTGCGGCAACAGCTCTTTCTTATTGTCCATACGGTATAGGAGTTCCGACGCTTCTTCCATGATGGCTAAGTCGGCTCCGAAGTTGGTATCAAAGACGTAATTCCCACCGAGTCTGCGCAAGGCTGAAATCATCTTCCCTTCCACATTTTCGCCAAAGGGACGTCCAAAGGCATCGCCAAGGGCAACGCCGACGGCCGACGACGTTTGAAAGACGACGACCTTATCCGGATCGTCGATGGCTTTTTGAATCTCCGCCCGCTGTGATACGGTCGTCGTCGCCCCGAACATGCAGGTCAGCGAACACTGGCCGCAGTGGACACAGATAGGGACATCGCCCGTGCTTTCTAAAGAGTAATATCCCGTCATAGACATGACTTCGGCACAGCGACGACGACAGAGGGTGCAGTTCCGACATTTTTCTGGATTAAACTGAATCGAAATATTACGATTTTCAACGGCGACCCGACTATCGAGTTGTTCAAAGCGACTGGTAAAGGCCATGTCCCGCTTCTTTTCAGCCTGCATATAAATGGCATCACTGCAGCAGATGGCAATGACATCAGTAATGCCTTCGGCCGTACAGCCGCGGGACAGGTCCATAACCGGTTTCGCCAGCCCTTGAAGAAGCGGTCCCAAGGCCGTAGCACCGGACAGGTGTTCCAAGACTTTATAACAAATATTTCCGGACACGAGATTAGGAAATACCAGGACATTGGCCTGACCGGCAACGGGAGACCCCGGCGCCTTCTGGCGGGCAATCCGCGGTACGAGGGCTGCATCAGCCTGCATCTCGCCATCAAATTCAAAGTCGACGTTGCGGTCCCTTAGGAGACGGACGGCTTCGCGGACGCGTTCCACTTCGTCGCCGGCGCCGCTGCCCATAGTCGAATAGGACAGAAAAGCCACTTTCGGATCAAGGGTCTGCGCCGTCCGCCGTGCCCGTTCTACACAGCTGACGGCAATATCGGCCAGCTGCTGCGGCGTCGGTTCGATGACGACACTGCAGTCACCGATGACGAAGATGCCGTCATCGCCAAACTGCGGCTTATCGGTAATCATGATAAAGGAACTGCTGACCGTCGACAGGCCCGGATGAGGACCGATGACTTGGAGAGCCGCACGAATGACTTCCGATGACGTGGCAACAGCTCCGGCGACCATGCCGTCGGCAATGTCGAAGGCGACCAGACAGGCGGCAAAGAAAATATAATTGGTCAGCAGGACTTCTCGCGCCTCGGAGACGGTCATCCCCTTTTTAGCCCGCCGCTTGGCATAATATTGGCAGAAGGTATCCAGCATGGGATACGTTTCAGGATCGATGATTTCGATACCGTCCATGTCGATCTGATATTCGGAGGCGACTTCAACGATGTTCTGCGGCCGCCCGATCAGAATCGGCCGGGCAAAGCCTTCGGCCTGGACCCGTTCTGCAGCCTGCAGAATCCTGCGGCTTTCCGATTCTGGCAGGACGATCTTCTTTTGTTCTTTCGAAACGCGGCGTTTCAAATTATTAATAAAGCGCGACATAGGACAACACCTCACATCTTTCAATACACGTTCAATTGGCTAAGTATAGTATAGAACAAAAAGAGGATCTCTGCCCATTTTCAAATACGAAAGGCTCTATTCTACGTTTAAAAAGCCGTAAGACACGACAAAAAAAGAGCCGCCCCAAAGGGCAGCTCCTTTATACAGACTGCGTAGTCCAATTATTCTACAGTAACGCTCTTAGCCAGGTTACGCGGTTTATCGACGTCGTTGCCGCGGCTGACGGCGATATAATAAGCCAACAGCTGCAAGGGAACGATAGCCAGGATGGAAACGACAAAGTCATCTGAGGTCGGAACCTTGATCAAGGTATCGACGGTATGAACGACTTCCGTATCGTCGTCCTGAGCAATGCCGACGACAAAGGCATCGCGGGCTTTAACTTCCTTAATGTTGCTGATCATCTTGCCTTTGACTTCAATCTGTGTTGCCAAGGCAATGACCGGAACACCGGCTTCGATGAGCGACAGCGTGCCGTGTTTCAATTCACCGCCGGCATAGGATTCAGCGTGAATATAGGAAATTTCTTTTAATTTCAAAGCGCCTTCCATGGCCAGACCGTAATCCATGGAGCGGCCGATGAAGAAGACATCTTCTTTATCTTTAAAGGCATCGCACAAGCCTTTGATCGTGTCGACTTGGTCGAAAATTTTCTGGCACTGATCGGGGAGTTTTTCCAGATGAGCCAGGATTTCTGCTTCTCGGTCAGCCGGCAGTTTGCCGTTCAAGCGGCCCATGTAGAGGGCCAAGAGGAGCAAGGTTACCAGCTGCGTCGTATAAGCCTTCGTCGAAGCAACGGCGATTTCAGGACCAGCCAGGGTATACGCTACCTGATCGGCTTCACGAGAAATGGACGAACCGACGACGTTGGTAATGGCCAGCGACCGGGCACCGCGGCGTTTGGCTTCTTTCAGAGCGGCCATGGTGTCAATCGTTTCACCGGACTGGCTGACGACGATGCACAGGGTCTTGCTGTCCGTCAAAGGATCGCGGTAACGATATTCCGATGCGATGTCGACTTCAACGGGAATGCGGGCCAATTTTTCAATGAAATACTTGGCCAAGAGACCGGCATGATAGGCCGTACCGCAAGCCGTGATCAAGATCTTGTCGATGGACTTCACATCTTCCGGCGTCCAGTTCAATTCTTCAAAGGAAACGTGCTTGCCGCCATCGACAATGCGGCGGCTCATCGTATCTTTGATGGCTTTCGGCTGTTCATAGATTTCTTTGAGCATGAAGTGTTCAAAGCCGCCCTTTTCAGCCGCTTCGGCATCCCAGTTTACTTCAAAGACCTTCTTTGAAATCGGGTTGCCTTCCAGATCCGTCACCCAGACCTTATCCTTCATGACGATGGCAATTTCGCCGTCATTCATGATGTACGTCTTACGGGTGTAGCTGAGGATGGCCGGAATATCCGAGGCAATATAGTTTTCCCCGTCTCCCAGGCCGACGATCAACGGATTGTCCTTTTTGGTGCAAATGATTTTATCCGGTTCAAATTTGCACATGAAGACCAAGGAATAGGAACCGCGCAAAAGGGTCAGCACCTTACGGACCGTACGGGTAAAGTCACCGTCATAAAGGTCTTTGCAAAGGTGAGCAATGACTTCCGTATCCGTTTCCGAACGGAAGTGGTACCCTTTTTTGAGCAGGTCTTCCTTCAATTCCATGTAGTTTTCAATGATCCCGTTGTGGACGATGACGAAATCGCCATTTTCATCCGAATGAGGATGGGCATTGATGTCCGACGGGCCGCCGTGCGTTGCCCAGCGGGTGTGACCGATGCCGGACGTCCCGGTAACGGGATGTTTCTTGACTTCTTCCGCCAAGTTTGCCAGCCGGCCCGCTTTTTTGCGAATAGCAATAGCACCGTCATGATAGACGGCAATGCCTGCCGAGTCATAACCGCGGTACTCCAGCTTGCCCAGACCATCCATTAAAAAGTCTGCCGCTTCTCTGTCTCCGATGTAACCTACAATACCACACATAGTTATATCCTCCTGATATAAAGTTATTTCCTTCTTATGATGAAGTTGTCGACAATGTTACCACTGTAATTTTCCATCATATGACGACTGAAGGTGCCGAGAGACATCCGCTGACAAATTCGATACTTCTCTACCTCGTCTACCTGAAATCAACTCATTCAGGTACTAGCGCTATCCATTATTACGTTAAGGATTTCCAAACGCCTGTATATAAAAACAGGGAATGGAGCTCAAGGAACTCCATTCCCACACTTTAATATATTTGCAAGGTTTTGTCAATACTTACTTCGAAGGGCCCATTTCGTGTTCGACGACAACGGCGATATCATCGACGATTCGTTCCAATTGTACCAGGTCCGGTCCTTCTGCCATGACACGGATGAGGGGTTCTGTCCCCGACGGGCGGACAAGAATGCGACCTTCATCGCCCAGTTCTTCTTCACCGGCCGAAATAGCGGCCATGATGAGGTTATTATCTTCCCAGCCCGACTTCGTCTGAACGCGAACGTTTTTCAAAATTTGAGGATAACGGGTCATGAGGGCAGCCAGTTCGGATAAGGGTTTATTCTGCTGTTTCATAATGCTCAGCAGCTGAACAGCCGTAAGCAAGCCGTCACCGGTCGTGTTGTAATCGAGGAAAATGATATGCCCCGACTGTTCCCCACCGAGGGAATAGCCGTCTTTTCTCATTTTTTCCAAGACGTAGCGGTCGCCGACAGCAGTGATTTCCGTCTTGCAGCCCATTTCTTTCAAGGCTTTGTGGAAGCCGATGTTGCTCATGACCGTACCGACGACGGTATCCTGTTTGAGGCGGCCTTCGGCCTTTAATTTCATGGCACAGAGGAGCATGATCTGGTCGCCGTCCATGTCCTGTCCCTTTTCGTCGACGGCCAGGCAGCGGTCGGCGTCACCGTCGTTGGCAATGCCGATGTCGGCCCCGTATTTCAAGACCGTTTCCTTCAGGCTGTCGAGGTTGGTAGAACCGCAGTTTTCATTGATGTTGATGCCGTTCGGCTTGTTATGGATGGCAATGACTTCTGCCCCCAGCCGTTCAAGGATTTCCGGGCCTAAAAGGGACGCCGAACCGTTAGCACCGTCATGAACGACCTTAAGGCCGGACAGGTCGATATCCGTCGATTTGCAGATAAAATCGGCGTACTCCTGCTGTAAGTCGGTCCAGGCGGAAATCGTACCGATAGCAGCCCCGGTCGGACGGCTCTGAAGGCCGGCCCGTTCATCCTTCAGCATATACTCTTCGATTTTATCTTCCATTTCATCCGGCAATTTATAACCAAAGCCGTCGAAAAATTTTATGCCGTTGTATTCGAAAGGATTATGAGACGCCGAAATCATAACGCCGGCATCCATATGATGCGTTCTTGTCAGGTAGGCAATGGCCGGAGTCGGAATGACGCCTGCCATGTAGCAGTCACCACCAGCGGATGCGATGCCGGCTGCCAGGATATCGGCCAGCATGGTGCCGGAACGGCGGGTATCCCTTCCGATGAGGAAGGTCGGGTGTTCTTTATTCTGCCCAAAGATATAGGCAGCGGCTCTGCCCAAATGATATGCCAATTCCGGGGTCAACGAGTCGTTAGCAACGCCTCGTACTCCATCTGTTCCAAACAATCTAGCCATTTACTTTACCTCCAAAGGTTGATATTTACGAATGATTTCGACAGCCGTTTCCAAGCCGTCCAAATAGGCGCTCATAATGCCGCCTGCATACCCGGCCCCTTCACCGACCGGATAGAGCCCGGCTGTATCGAGGGCCATACGGTCGTCACCGCGGACGATGCGCACCGGGGCACTGGTCCTTGTTTCGACGCCGGTCATGACGACGTTGTCATCGTCAAAGCCGTGAAGACGCCGGCCAAAGTACGGCAGGGCCTCTGCCAGGGTCGCCGTAACAAAATCCGGCAGGACGTCATGCAAATCGGCCCAGGTCACGCCGGGGCGATAGGTATGGATGGCGCCTTCGGCAGCAGCACCGGGACGCTTCAAGAAAGAACCGACGGTCTGAGCCGGTGCATGGTAGTTGCTCCCGCCGACCTTATAGGCCAGTTCCTCATAGCGGCGCTGAAATTCGATACCGGCCAAAGGCCCGTCGCCGCCCATGTCGTCAGGCGTAACGTTGACCACGACGGCACTGTTGGCAATGCCGCTGTCCCGCTTGTAAAGACTCATGCCGTTGGTGACGACCCGCCCTTCTTCTGAAGCGGCTCCGACGACGACGCCGCCAGGGCACATGCAGAAAGAATAGCACGACCGACCGTCGGGACTGTGGTAGACCAAGGCATAATCGGCCGGTTCAAGGCCGAGTTCTTCAGCCGGGCAGCCGTATTGGTCGCGGTCGATGACATCCTGCGAGTGCTCAATGCGCACGCCGACGGCAAAGGGCTTCTTTTCCAAGACGACACCTTTGTCATGGAGCATGTAATACGTATCGCGGGCACTGTGACCGACGCCCATGACGACGACACTGGCCGGATATTCATCTTGTCCATTGATCGTTACCGACTTGACCTTGCCCGCTTCGTCACGGTCAATGGCCGTGACACAGCTTGAAAAGTGGACTTCGCCGCCCTTGGCTTCGATCATGTGGCGCAAATTTTTCACGACTCGCCGCAAGACGTCCGTTCCCACATGGGGATTATAGGCATACAGAATTTCTTCCGGTGCGCCGGCGTCGACGAAGGTCTGCAAAATCTGCCTCAGCAGGGGATGATTGATGCGCGTCGTCAGTTTGCCGTCAGAAAAAGTTCCGGCACCGCCTTCCCCAAACTGGACGTTCGATTCCGGCTTAAACGCCCCTCCGCGCCAAAACGTTTCCACGTCTTTCGCCCGGGTATCGACGTCACAGCCTCGTTCAAAGACCAATGGTGCATACCCATGTTCGGCCAGGGCCAAAGCAGCCGCCAGTCCCGACGGGCCCGTACCGATGACGATGGGACGGGCGCCCAGGGTTTCACTCCCGGGAATGATTTCCGGTGCCGGCGTTTCTGCGATTTGGCGCACGTCCTTATTATCACGGCACCGTTTCCACACCTTCTTTTCATCGACAAAGGACACGTCGACGGTAAAGACAAAATAGATTCGCGGTTTCCGGCGGGCGTCGATAGCCCGGCGAACGATGCAGATGCCGGAAATATCGCTGCGGCTACACCGGAGTTTCTTGGCAATCAGCGCTTCCAAAGGCTTTTGCATCGGTACGGCCGTGCGAATATTCAATACTCTAAGCACAAAGTTTCTCCTTTTCTACTCACCATTTCGGATATGGAGGTCGGCCTCGACCTCATCAGGATACATATTGATGCCGTCTACAGGCGGGATGATGACCTTCCACGATTTTTCTTCCTTCATATTTTCAACGTTAATGTCCGGCAAATCGATGGAACTGATATTGCGCAGCGTATCGGCAGAGCCCCTGATTTGGATGCTCGTCGGCTGAATCGTCAATGTTTTCGTTGCCGTCTGGCCGGTTATATTGACGTTTAAGGGAACGCTCTTAGACATGGCATCATGGCCAATGGTCACTTTGACATTGCTCTGCCACGGCGTCATTTCAAGTCCCTCAACGGGTGAACCTTCAGCATCGTACAAGTGAATCGGTGCCATCAAGGCAAAATCGCCGTTGCGCTGGTTGACCGGGACTTCGATGACGGCCTGGTTGACCTGTTGGATCAGGCGGCGAGCGCCACTGACGACGACCTTTTCCGGAACGATTTTCAGTTCACTGATAAAGTCTTTTTCATCTAAGTTGCCGACGATATGCGGCGTCAGTTTAAATTCTTTGACCGTGTAGACATCGACGGTTATCTTCGTCGACGTCATGCTTTGTTTTTTCAGCTCCGTCCCGCTCGGTATTTCGACGTGAATCGGCACGTCGACCGTCCCTTCCTGGACGTCGGACAAATCGATGTAGGCCTTGATATCCGAAGGCCCTACGTTGATGATCGTATTGCGCGGCCCCGAAAGGCGGACGTAGACCGTCTTGGGCACATTCGACGTAATATATTGAGAATTGAGGTTTTCAACGGTAATAGGGACGGTATAACTTCCCTCACTGAGCGGATTTTGTTCGTTGATGATGACGAACCACAAGACGATAGCCAAGAGAAAGCAGATGATTTTAAGCTGCCAATTTTTATCAATCTTGTTCATGTTAGGGCCTCCATTTAAAGATATTCGCCAGGCCCTGAGGTGTCCGGGTCAAGAAGGTTTTCAGCACATTGCGCAAGGCATTGCCGTCAAGATGGCGATAAATGTGGCCGCCGTAGGTATAAGAAATGGATCCCGTTTCTTCACTGACGACGATGATGACGGCATCGGTCAACTCGCTGATGCCGATAGCCGCCCGGTGCCGCGTCCCCAATTCCGTCGACAAGGACCGATCGGCGGTCAACGGAAGGAGGCAGCCGGCTGCCATAATACGGTTTTCACGGATAATGACGGCCCCGTCGTGAAGGGGCGTATTGGGAATAAAAATATTGCCCAAGAGCTCTTGTGAAACGAGCCCTTCAATGGCAACCCCAGTGTCGATATAGTCGTTAAGGCCGACTTCGCGTTCAAATACGATGAGGGCCCCGGTGTGCGTCTTTGATAAGGACTCACTGATCGCTACGATTTCGTCGATGAGCCGTTCCAGTTCTTCCATGCTGATGACCTGGCCGGAACGAAATAAACGCCCCCGCCCGATCTGTTCCAAAGCCCGGCGTAATTCGGGCTGAAAGACGACGGGAAGGGCGACGAGGATGACCGTCATCCCCTGCTGCAGCATCCAATTGATGACGTGCAGGTCGAGGACCTTACTGACCACGGTAACGACGCCCAGGACCAAGAGCCCCTTGATGAGGGCGACGGCCCGCGTATTGCGGATCAGAATGAATAACTTATAGAGCACAAAGGCGACGAGTAAAATATCCAATATGTCCAGCAGTCGGAAACTGCTGATGAAACCTTGAAAAGGCAAGTACATAGGGCTTCACTCCAGGCTATATAAAGACAAAAAATAAAATAGGTACTTTTATTTTACAATATTTTAGGCATAAAAAAAAGGGCTGTCCGTAAACGCCCTCTTGACAGCCAAATTTGAGCCGTCCTTATGGGGGACGGCCCTCCTATTGAGCTAAATCTTATAATGTTTCTTCACCGGGAACGGCAGCTGCCGGTTCCTTGGCCGCGCCTTGATGAACCAAGCGGAATTCCTCTTCCTGTTTAGCCAGCATTTCAAAGTCGATGGACTTCAATCGAGCCGCCAAGTCGCGCTGAATGTCGGCAAAGGCAGCATAAATGGAACACATATTGCTGCAGCCGCGGCTGCACGAATCCATATCATTGAGACAGCGCTGCAATTCCGTCTGCCCTTCCACGGCTTCGATGACATCGAATAAGGTGATGTCCTTCGGAGCTCGCTGCAAGGCGAAGCCGCCTTCTACACCGCGATAGGATTTCATGATGCCGGCCTTGGTGAGGCTACGCATAATTTTTAACAAAAAACGTTCTGGTATATTCTGTTTTTCCGCCAGCGCTGCGCCGGTAATTTTTGTGCCTTCCGGGAGCCCCGCCAAATAAAGGACCATGCGGAATGCATAATCCGTAGCTTGATTCAATCTCATAATGCTACCCCCTTACATCTTTCACTCACATTATACAATAAAAGACAAAAAAAGTATAGTTTTGGTTTTCATATTCATCATGATCTCAGCATATTTTTCTGCCAAATCACCGGCGCCCAGTCACGTTCCGCCTAAAGAAATCAATAAAAAAAACTCCCTTTAAAGCAGGACAAGATCGTACAATTCCTCTGCCTGCCTCAAAGAGAGCTTTCAACATACCTTCACCCCTTATCGGCCGGCCTCAACCGGTTCCTCAAAGGAGCTGAATGATTTCAAAAATAATCGCCGACATGGCCGCGCTGATAGGAATGGTGACTACCCAGGCGACCAGCATGCTGCGGGCTACACCCCAGTGAACGGCACGGACACGTTCGGCCGAGCCGATCCCCATGATGGAACCGGAGACGACATGGGTCGTACTGACCGGAAGATGGAGAAAGGTTGCCATAAAGATGACCATCGACGAATTAAGGTCAGCGGCAAAGCCGTTGATCGATTCCATCTTGAAAATCTTGGTCCCCATCGTCGAAATGATGCGCCAGCCACCGGCTGACGTACCGAGCGCCATAGACGTCGCACAGGCGATCTTTACCCAGACCGGGATTTCCATGGTATCGATATAACCGCCGGAAAGTAGGGCCAAGGCGATGATCCCCATGGCTTTCTGGGCATCGTTCGAGCCATGAGAAAAAGCCATCAAACTGGCCGATACGAGCTGCATCTTGCGGAATTGACGATTCAAGGCCAACGGCGAATAACGACGGACGACCCACAACAAGCCAATCATGACAAAATACCCCGTAGCCAGGGCCACGACGGGGGATAGAATCAAAGATAAAATAATTTTCCCGATACCGCCCGTATCGAGGGCAGCCGGGCCGACGCTGATACAGACAGCGCCGATGACGCCGCCGATCAGGGAATGGGATGAACTGCTCGGGATGCGGTAATACCAGGTAAGAACATTCCAGATAATCGAGCCGATGAGGGCTGCTACGATGACGTCCAAACTGATTTCAGACGGATTTAAAACTAAATCGCCGCCAATCGTCTTGGCGACGCCGGTACTGATCATAGCCCCGGCAAAATTAAGGCAGGCTGCCATCATGATCGCATGACTCGGAGAAATGGCCCGTGTCGATACGCTGGTAGCGATGGCATTTGCCGTATCGTGAAACCCATTAATATAATCAAACAAAACGGCCAACAAGACGATGGCCCAAATTAACCAATGCTCAGGCATATTTCAATACGACCCTTCTGAAGGTGACGACGAGATCTTCACACTCGTCGGTTACATCTTCGACAGATTGAAGAATTTCTTTCCACTTGATAATTTCCACAGGATCCTTGCAGTTCTTAAACAGATTCGCCATTTCTGCATGATAGAGATCATCGCATTCTTGTTCCAGTTTGAGGACCTTCTTGCTCCTGGCTTCGACCTTCAAATAATTTTTCTTGAGGTCTTTCATGTAGCCGATGGATTTGCAGATTTCTTTCATGGCCTTGGCGGCAATCGTCGCCATCTCCTTGGCCCCGTCCGTCGCTTCTCCGACTTGGTACATGCACATCTTATCCATAATTTCACTGATATTATCGACCGTCGCATCGAGCTGGTCGATAATCTGCTGGATATCCTCCCGGTCCATGGGGGTAATGAAGGTCTTTTGCAGCCGCTTCATCGTCTCCATGACCAACGCATCAGCCTGATCGGCTAAGGCGTCGATTTTTTCCAGCGCCGTTTCTTTCGATAGGTCCCCATTGATGGCCTGGCTCAAGATTTCAGCCGCCTCATGGCCTAGTGCCGCATGCTGGTCCAATAACGAAAAAAACTTTTCTTCCTTGGGCTTTAAGTGGAATGCCATAATCATCGATCTCCTTATCGCATAGATAAAAATAAGCCTTCTCAAAATTAACGAGATTCTTTCATAACCTTTACATGGCTTTACAATAAATTATATCATATGCCCTGCCTTTATTCTACAAAAGGAGTCCTTTTTCTGAGCAAGGCAAGTGCAATCTATGCATTCTAAAGATGCTGTCACCATTCAAACGGACAAAGTTAAATTACTTTAAATTGCCCCTATACCGGTCGTAAGCTATACTATAATGAAGGCATATTGAGAGAAACCATGAACCCATAGGAGGTGAGCACATGGATTTTACACCTCGCATGCAGCAGATTTTACGGCGCTTATTGAAGGAGCAGGACTATCTCTCCGAACAGGCCCTGGCCGATGATCTCGGCATCAGCAAGCGAACGGTCCAGCGAGAACTGGAAGGGACTGAAAAGGCGCTGTCCTCATATAACCTGAAACTGGTCCGGCAAAAGCGGGCCGGCATCTTACTAGAAGGCTCGGATACGGATAAGAATGAGCTGGCAGAAGCCCTTTCGGATACGGACGCCATGGACTTCAGTGATAAAGATACGCGGCGGCGCTATCTGCTCTTTGAGCTCTTACGCGACCGAACGCCGAAAAAACTGCTCTATTACAGCACCTTGCTCGGCGTCAGTGAAGCGACGGCCGCCTCGGATTTAGAGTCTTTATCTCCCTGGCTTGAGAAGAACAATTTAAAGGTCCTGAAAAAACAAGGCTACGGCGTCTTACTGACCGGCACGGAGAAAGATTATCGCGAAGCCATGCACCGCTTCATCAGTGAAACGACGAGCGCCGACGCCTTCAAGGATTTACAAAACGCCGATGAATCCTTATCGAAGGCCTTGGCCCATATCACCGATACCGGCGTCTACCAACTGCTGAACACCCATACGATCGAACGCGTTTACGACGTGCTCAAAAAAATGGACGAAAAAAAAATCCGTCAATTTACGGATACGGCAAAAATCGGCCTGATCATCCACATTGCCATCGCCGTCGAGCGCATTGCCAAAGGACAGCCCGACGAGATGGACGACGAGGTCATCCCCGTCATTGAAGATAGTGACGATGCCGATCTGGCCCGACGGATCGTGACCGCCATGGAAGCAGAATTCCAGCTTACCATGCCGCCCATCGAGGCTTCTTATCTCCTCCTTCACATCAAGGGCGCAAAAATCCGCTATCACGACAGCGACCTTTGGGATCTCCCCAGCAACGTCGATGAATCGGAACTCTTACGCCTCATCGACGACATGATTGAAGCCTTCGACACCCGTCTGGCCTATGACCTTCGCTGTGACGACGAATTTCTCCAAGGCCTCTTCGTTCATCTGCAGCCGACCATCATCCGGCTCCAGCACCATTTAAACATCATCAACCCCATCCTCGACGATATCAAGCGTGAATACGCCGACGTCTTTCAAAAAGCCAAGCGGGCGGCCAACGTCTTGTCCCTGGCCTTACAGACGCCGGTATCGGAGGATGAAGTCGGCTACTTGACCATTCATTTTGGTGCCGCTTTAGAGAGGATCAAAGGAAACGAAGCCTTCACGCGAAAAGTGTCCATTGGCATCGTCTGTGCCAGCGGCTTTGGCATCGCCCGCCTGATGATGACGAGACTGCAGAACAAACTGCCTAAAAATGTACAACTTCAGGCCTATGGCAGTGATGCCGTAACCGAAGCCGTTCGAAAGGAAACGGATTTCTTCGTGTCCAGTCTGCCCTTATCGCTGCCCGATGCCGATGTCCTCTTCGTATCTCCCCTGATTTCACCGTCTGAGCTCCATCGTATTGAAGGCAAAATCGAAGAGTACGCTCATGTCCCTAAAAAACAACCCGCCGTCGATAAACCGACAGGGGACGATTTTATTTCTACCTTAGATAAAACGCAGCTCCTGTCACAGGAAATCGCCGGCATCCTGCGACAGTATCAGCAGTTCACACTGCCCGAAAAAGCGACCTTTGCCGAAGCCGTCCATACCCTGGCTTCGGCGGCCACGGAAGAGGAAGAACTTTCGGCCCAACTGTTTGACGCCATCATAAACCGTGAACGGCTGAACAGCCAGATTTTCCCGGAACAAGGCTTTGCCCTGCTCCACTGCCGCACGACAGCCGTAACCCAGTCCCTGTTCTATACGGCCGTTCCTGATGGAAGCACGTTTACAGACCCTTATTTTCACGGCATTTCCACGATTTTATTCCTGGTCATGCCCCAAGACGAACAGAGCCAGCTCCACACCGACGTCCTCGGCTCCATCAGTAGTGCCCTGGTCAGTGATCCCTCTTTTGCCCAGGCCATCCACGGCCATGATGAAGAAAAAATCCGCGGCCAGCTGCAGCGGATTTTAAAGGCCTACTTTGCCCAGGCCCTCGGATTATAGATAAATATACTGTCGTAATTTTTTGAGATAAGAGCGGCCAACGGGGACGGGATCCTTTTCCTGCCCGCGGAGAATCAATACATACTGGTGATTGAACCAGGGTTCGATTTGCCGAACCTCATCGATATTGACGATATAGTTACGGTGACAGCGGAAGAATACCGATTCTGGCAGGCGCTGTTCAAATTGAATCAGGCTGAAATGCGTGGAATAGGTCTTCCCTTCGAGGGTAACTAAAAAGGTCCGGCGCTTTTCCGCATAAATCAACCGAATATCATCCGATGCAATGAGCTTGATCTTATCGCCTTCATTGACGGAAAACCGCCGTGCCCGCAGCGAAAGGGTATCGCTTTCTTTGGAATCAGCCACAGAAGAATCTTCTCTCGGAGAAGATTCTTTTTTTATGTGCAGGGCCTTGAACTTTCGGACAGCCTGCGCCACTTCCCCTTCGGTCACGGGCTTGACTAAATAGTCCAGGGCCGTCAGCCTCAGCGTATGGGACACGAAATCGCGTTCCCCGGTCACAAAGACGAGATCCGGTTTGGGCCCATCTCCCCGCTGAATCGCCTCGGCAATGGCAAGACCGCTTAGGCGCGGCATTTCAATCGTCAGGAAGACGAGGTCCGGTTTATATTCGGCAAGGCAGGCTGCTGCCAGTTCTCCTTCATAACAAATGGCGGCGACAGTCATATCCGGGGCCACCGTAAGCAGGCACTTTTTTAATCGGGCTGCCATGAGCGGCTCGTGATCAATAATTACGACTGAAAAACCCATATTATCGTCTCCATTCCTTCGTTTTGTTCTTATTATACCACATCCCGGGACGGCGGCAGAGACCGCTCAGCCCAGATAGATACTGATTCCTTCACGGTTGTCATCTTTAATGTGGACAAAGTTAAATTACTTTTAATTGATTTCGGTATGTACGGAAGGTATACTGTAACCATCAAGAGAGCAGCACAGCGCAGTCCGGAGTGCCGAGTCCTGCTCCGTCAATGGAATTTATGGTTACAAAATTGGAGGCTTACTATGAAAGCACAAATACAATCCTTCGGCCGCTTCCTCAGCAGTATGGTCATGCCGAACATCGGCGCCTTCATCGCCTGGGGTCTTATCACGGCACTCTTCATTCCCAGTGGCTGGCTGCCAAACGAACAGTTAGCTAAAATGGTCGGACCGTTCCTGACCTACGCTCTTCCCTTACTCATCGCCTTCCAAGGCGGCAAGATCGTCGGCGGCCTTCGCGGTGCCGTCATGGGCGCCATCGCAACGGTCGGCGTCATCACCGGTACGACATACACCATGTTCTTAGGAGCCATGGTCATGGGTCCGCTGGCAGGCCTTGTCATCAAAAAATTTGACCAAGCTGTCGACGGCCACATCAAACCGGGTTTTGAAATGCTCGTCAATAACTTCTCCGTCGGTATCCTGGGCATGATCATGGCCATCATCGGCTTTGAACTGATCGGTCCGGTCATGGGCGTCATCCTGGCCTTCTTGACGGCAGGCGTTCAATTCCTCTTGCAGGCCGGCATCTTCCCCCTCATCGGTCTCTTCGTAGAACCGGCAAAAGTCCTGTTCCTCAACAACGCCATCAACCACGGCATCTTCACTCCCCTTGGCGCTGAACAAGTAGCCGAATCGGGTAAATCCATCTTCTATATGATTGAAACTAACCCTGGACCCGGCGCCGGCGTCCTCTTAGCCTACTGGTTATTTGCCAAAGACAAGATGACCCGCCAATCCGCCCCCGGTGCTTTAATCATCCACTTATTCGGCGGCATTCACGAAATCTATTTCCCGTACATCCTCATGAACCCGGCCCTTCTCTTAGCCACCATCGGCGGCAGCGTAGCAGCCCTGTTCTACAACATGATCTTTGACCTCGGTCTTTCCGGCCCGCCGGCTCCCGGCAGCCTCATTTCCTACCTGGCTATGGCGCCTAAGGGCTCGACCTTAGCCGTCATCTTAAGCATCGTCATTGCAACGGTCGTTTCCTTCGTCATCGCATCGCCCATCATCAAACTGTCCAATGCAAAATCGGGTGAATCCCTCGAAGAAGCCCAGCAGAAGATGCAGGATATGAAAGCCGAATCGAAGAATGCAGCCGCAACGGCTCCTGTATCCGTCGATTTAAAACATATCACCAACGTCGTCTTCGCCTGCGATGCCGGCATGGGTTCTAGTGCCATGGGCGCCGCCGTCCTGCAGAAAAAATTCAAAAAAGCAGGACTGACCGACATCACCGTCAGCCACGCATCCGTTTCTGAAGTTCCGGCAGATGCACAACTCGTCGTTTGCCACAAAGACCTGGCCGAACGAGCCAAAGCCAGCGCTCCCCACGCCCGTCTGATTACGATTACTAACTTTATGGCAGCTCCCGAATACGGCATGCTCGTCGATGAATTAGCAGCTGCCCGCAATGAAAAATAGAAGGAGACGTTCTCTATGAATACCATTTTACAGAAGAAAAATATCATCCTGAACTGCCCGCCTCAGCCCAAAGAAGATATCATCAAAAAAATCGGAAAGATTTTCTCTGAGGATGGCTACACCAGCGAAAAATACACCCAGGCTATGCTCGATAAAGAAGAAGTATTCAATACGGCTATCGGCAACGCCGTCGCCATTCCCCACGGCATTGAAGCCAGCAAAGGGGAAGTCAAAAAATCGGGTCTGGTCGTCATGACCTTCCCGGACGGCACCGACTGGGGCGGCGAAACGGTAAAGCTCGTCATCGGCATTGCCGGCGTCGGCGATGAACACCTCGATATTCTGAGCAACATCGCCATTACCTGCTCCGATGAAGACGACGTCGAAGACTTGCTTCACAGCTCGGCCGACGACATCTTCAATACCTTTGCAAACCTCGAAGCCTAATCATTTGCTTCGTTACTCAATATTAACGTCTACATCTACTTACCTATTTAGGAGGATTTTACCATGAAAACAAAAGCAGTCAGAATGTACGGTACCCGCGATTTACGTTTAGAAGAATTCGAACTTCCGGAAATCAAAGACGATGAAATTTTAGCGAAAATCATTACCGACAGCATCTGCATGTCGACATACAAACTCGTTGAACAGGGCAAAAACCACAAACGAGCTCCCCAGAACATCGATACCAACCCGATCATTACGGGTCATGAATTTGCCGGTGTCATCGTAAAAGTCGGCAAAAAATGGCAGGATCAGTTCAAACCGGGCATGCGTTTTGCTCAGCAGCCGGCCTTGAACTACAAAGGCAGCCTGGCCTCCCCTGGCTATTCTTATGAATTCTTCGGCGGCGACGCTACGTACTGCATCTTCCCTCATGAAGTCATGGAATTAGGCGCTCTCATGCCTTACGAAGGAGAAAGCTTCTTCGAAGCCTCCTTGGGCGAACCCATGAGCTGCATCATCGGCGGCTATCATGCCAACTACCATACGAATAAACAGAACTACGACCACGCTATGGGCACCAAAGAAGGCGGCAACATCATCATCCTCGGCGGCTGCGGCCCCATGGGTCTCGGCGCAGTAAGCTACGGCATCAACTATAAAAACAAACCGAAACGCATCGTCGTCACCGATATCAATGATGCCCGCATCGCCAGAGCCAAAGAAGTCGTATCCCCGGAATACGCAGCCGAAAACGGCGTCGAACTCATCTACGTCAACACGTCCAACATGGACACGGCTTATGACGAACTCATGGCCCTCACCGATGGCCACGGCTACGACGACGTCTTCGTCTACACCCCGATCCGCGCCGTTGCTGAACTCGGCAACCGCCTCTTGGCCTTTGACGGATGCCTCAACTTCTTCTCCGGCCCGACGGACAAAAACTTCAGCGCTGAAATCAACCTTTACGACTGCCACTACACCAGCACCCATATCATGGGCACGACAGGCGGCAACAACAATGACCTCATCGAAGCCAACACCCTGGCAGCCAAAGGCATCATCGATCCGGCCGTCATGGTAACACACGTCGGCGGCATCGACAGCATCGCTGAAACGACTTTGAATCTTCCCAACATCCCTGGCGGCAAAAAACTGGCTTATACCCAGTTCAACATGCCCATGACAGCTATCGAAGACTTCGCTAAACTCGGCGAAAAAGACCCGTTCTTCTTAGAACTGGACAAATGCTGCAAAGCCCATAAGGGCCTGTGGAACGGTGAAGCTGAAAAAATGATTCTCAAACACTTCAACGTCGAAATCTAATTACGCTTTCCTTCTCAAATTCTCTATACATTAGGAAAAAGCCTTGTACCTGATGACTCCGGTCATCAGGTACAAGGCTTTTTTCATGCAATATTATCCGTGCGATTTAGTCAATACTTTTCGTCCCCATCTATTTTCGGATATCGGCCACGACTTGTTTATAGGCCTCGATGAGGATATTGAAGTCGAGATTGTGGGCGATGCCGTCGTAACCTTGAGCAATATAGTCTCTGGCCTGATTGGTCGTACCGGTAAAGATATAGCAAAGCTTTCCGGCGTCGTGACAAGCTTTCAGGATCCGATCCGTGGCTTCTTTAAAAACCGGGGTCTCAAATTGGCCTGGGATACCGAGACAGGTTGAAAGATCGTAGGGACCGATGAAGATGCCATCTAATCCTTCAATTTGAACGATGTCTTCGATTTGCTCCAAGGCTTCCTTCGTTTCACACTGTGGCATGACTAAGAGCCGTTCATTGCTGTTGGCATAATACTCTTCCAACGTCTCCGTTGCCGCCCAAGGAGCGTTGCCAAAATGGGTTCCCCGCCCTTTGATGAACCCTCGCTGCCCAATGGGCGCGTATTTAGCCAAGGCTACGGCTTTCTTAAAATCATCGAGTTCTCGAAGACAAGGTAAAATAATGGCCTGAGCTCCGCAGTCAGCCGCCCGCTGGATGTCTTTATGGTCGACATTGGCCAGGCGCACGACGGGCACGAGGTGGACCAATTCAGCAGCTCGGATGAGGTTCATCATTGTTTCCGTATCAAAAGGGCCGTGCTCCGTATCGATGACGACAAAATCAAGACCCGTATAGCCGAGACACTCCACTTCCGACATATTCCCCATACTGACAAAAGTACCGATAGCTGCACTTTTAGCCGCCGCCAAATCACGCAGACGATTTAAAGACATAACAAATCCTCCTTATACTAAGAAAACTTATGATTCCCTTCGCAAGGCAAAGGTTATGTTAATGCTTCAACAGCGGTGCCTCGAACAACGGATCGGGACCATAGCGATTGGGACCGTCTGTCCCTTTGGCAAATACCAAGTAAAGCGAGACGATAACATCGGCAACGGGAACGAATAAAAAGAGATAGAACCAGCCGCTTTTATCAAGATCATGGAAGCGCCGAATGGTCAGCATGACACCGGAAACGGTAATGGCAATCGCAGCGGGAACCACCAATATCATCAATGGGAAAATAACCACAGATAGGATGACCAGAACTACAAAAACAAAGATTTCCGCAAGGCTTCTAAAGAAATACCGCTTACGATTGAGACGCCCGTGATAGGAAAAGTATTGTTCCTTAATCGTATAGTCATTAGCTGGGTTTTTATCATAATAATCCCGATTAGGAAATACACGGAAGTCGGAGTTAGGCTCAACATCGACTTCTCCTGAAGGCATCCCAACTTTCTTTCCACAATGACCACAAAACTTCGCCCCTTCAGCCAAGGGAGCCCCACAGTATGAACAAAACTTATCCATCTAAAAGCCTTCTTTCCAACGTATTATGTTTATTCTTTTATAATAAATTATACCATAACAAAATACAATTTTTTCTTTACGTATACATAAAAAAACCGTAGCAGCAACAAAGGCGGCTACGGTCTTCACAACGCATAAAGGCCGGATACTTCACAGTCTCTGTACGTTTTATTCATATGTCAAGCAACCAGGGCTACGGCGCAAGAGGTGTACTGATATGGATAATACAAAAACAGATGCCATCCATAAAGAAACTTTGGGATGCCGGAAGTTTCTTTATCAGCCGGCAAACTGGCTGTCCAAGGGATCGGCGCCATACTGGTTCGGACCAGGGGTCCCTGCCGCAAACAGCAAGTACAGGGCCACGAAGAAGTCGATGATGGGGATAAACATCAACAGATAAAACCAACCGCTCCGGTCGAGATCATGGCAGCGACGGATGCCCAACATAATGGCACTGATAGAGGCAATGAAGGATACAATATAAGCCAGATATTCAGAAACTTGTACCAATAAGGTCCCTAAAATGGAAGCAAGAATCATAACGACGAGAATTCTTAAAAAATAGCGCAGTCTGTTAAGTCGTCCGGTGTAGGAAAAGTATTTTTGTATCATGAGTTCTCCTTTTAATTAAAAATCCAAGAAACGATAGATACTCCATATCAAAATAACTTACATACGGCCTGAACTATTAGCCCCTCTCGTCTGATGGTAACATATTTCGTCTTTTTTCTCTATATATTTTACAAACAGTTTTCATAAAAACTTATTTTCGGCAAAAATCCTTTCCGTCAGGCTCTGTATTTGCGTAAATACGATGCGTAGTAAAATTCATCGGTCGTCATATTTACCAACCGCATCCCTTCGACGATTCCTAAAAATCCGGGAATGAAGGTCCAGCAAAACAGCACATAGACATAGCCTCGCCGATTGCGCTTCATGTAAAAGTGCTGAAGGCCAAAGGAACCTAAGAAGAAGGCCAGTGCCGCCGTAATCAGCCGTTCTTCATTGATTTTGTGGCGCAGTTCCGGTGTGATGGATGAAAAGGTACCGTCCGTATAGGCATCGAAGCGGTTGGAGGCTCGTTGTTTCCACCGCGAAAAGGCGCTTTGCCGCCGCTTTCCCGAACCGGAACCATTTTCCCGATAGACACCCCGATTGGCTAAATTGCGGGTCATAGCGACGACTTCCCCGTCAATCACCTGCAGTTCTCCCTGCAGGACCTCGGTAAATTGATTTTCATAAGCTTCGTCCATCTGGGTCAGCAAAGTTCTTACCTTCTGCTTTGTCGCCACCACCTTCTGGGTTTTAAGGCCCGTCGCGACGAGCTGCTTATATTTGTGGACCAAAAAGACGGCTCGGTCCTGATAGTAATGAATAAAAGGATCGGCTAAGGGAATCCGTTCCGGATACTGCTGCAAGTAGTAGAGGAGATTACGGGCAATATGCTGCATATTGGCAGCCGTTTCTTTAAGGTCCGGATCGGTCAAGTCCCACCGCTCACCTTCCATACGATTAAAATCGGCTACGGCTTTTTCAAAAGAAGCATCATATTGGCCGCCCGACTTTCCCTTCCGCCGTGTAAGTTTCAAGGACAACAGGCGGGGCTGCCGTTCCAGTCGATAGAGAATATAGAGGGAAAGAATGATGCCCACAGTCCCGACGGGGCGATTATAAAAGAACCAGGCCCCTCCGCCTATGGCCATACACAAAAAAGAAAAGACGTATAAAATATAATTCAAATGAATACCTCCTTCATCACCTGTTCTTTATTGTATCAAAGTAGAGGCAGTCATGCAAAAGTCCTCACAGACAGAAAAAACCCGCACGAATCGAGAGAAGCGTGCGGGGAAATGGAAATCCAATTTATTTTACAACAGCATTGTTGATGATGGCTAAGAAGTCATCGGCTTTGAGGCTGGCACCGCCAACGAGGCCGCCGTCGATATCGGCAGAACCAGTCAGTTCAGCGACGTTGCCGCCTTTAACGCTGCCGCCGTAGAGGACGGATACGTCTTCAGCTGCAGCTGCGCCGTAGAGGGCAGCCAATTTTTTGCGGATAATGGCGCAAACTTCTTCAGCCTGAGCCGCGCTGGCCGTCTTGCCCGTGCCGATAGCCCAGATCGGTTCATAAGCGATGACAACTTTTTTAATGTCAGCTTCAGAAATGCCTTTGAGGGCATTTTCAATCTGGCCTTCGATCCAAGACTGCATGATGCCTTCTTCGCGCTGTTCGAGGGTTTCGCCGCAGCAAACGATCGGCGTCAAGTTGTGAGCGAGAGCGGCTTTGGTCTTCTTGTTGACCGTTTCATCCGTTTCATTGAAATAGGTCCGGCGTTCGGAATGGCCGAGGATGACGTGTGTTACGCCGATATCGACGAGCATGGCCGGCGAAACTTCGCCCGTGAAGGCGCCATTTTCTTCCCAGTGCATATTCTGAGCAGCGACGTGAATAGCCGTGCCTTTGGTCATTTCAACAGCCGTCGAAAGATACGGGAAAACGGGAGCGATGACGACTTCAGCTTTTACGTCTTTGGGCATTTTTTCGATGAGGCCCTGGATCGTAGCCTTAGCGTCTGCGCCTAAATGATTCATTTTCCAGTTACCGGCAATAATAGTTTTACGCATAATAAATTTTCCTCCTTGGCCAGATCTGCCCGGCCCCTGTCCCTCAGGAGCATGCCGTCAGGACAGTGGAAGTTCCGGGCATCCGGCGTATGTATATGAAATAGTATGAAACGACTTATTTATCGCTCAAAGCAACGACGCCCGGGAGCTGTTTGCCTTCGAGGTATTCGAGGGAAGCACCGCCGCCCGTCGAGATGTGGCTGATCTTGTCGGCAAGACCGGTCTTGTTGACAGCCGAAACGGAGTCACCGCCGCCGACGATAGAAACAGCGTCGGAATCAGCAACGGCTTTAGCAACGGCTTCCGTGCCTTTGGCGTAGTTTTCCATTTCAAAGACGCCCATAGGACCATTCCAAACGATGAGTTTCATGGAAGCCAATTCTTTGGCAAAGAGTTCCTGGGTCTTGGTGCCGACGTCGAGGATCATCCAATCGGCCGGAACGGCATCGACGGAGACGACTTTGTGGTCAGCGTCGTTTTTGAATTCAGCAGCGACCATGACGTCGACCGGAAGGAGCAGTTTCGTGCCCTGTTCTTTAGCCTGGGCGATGAGTTCTTTAGCCAAGTCGATTTTGTCGGCTTCGACGAGAGATTTGCCGATGCCATAGCCCTGGGCAGCCAAGAAGGTGTTGGCCATGCCGCCGCCGATGATCATGAGATCGACTTTCGGCAAGAGGTTGGAAATAACTTCAATCTTATCGGATACTTTAGCGCCGCCGATGATAGCTGCGAAGGGATGAGCCGGGTTATCGACAGCACCGCCGATGAAGCGGATTTCTTTTTCGAGGAGGAAGCCCGAAGCCATGGGCAGGAACTGAGTGATGCCGGCAACGGAAGCGTGAGCGCGGTGGCAGCAGCCGAAAGCATCGTTGATGCCGACTTCAGCCAAGGAAGCGAGCTGACGAGCGAAATCTTCACCGTTCTTTTCTTCTTCCTTATGGAAACGGAGGTTTTCCAAGAGGAGAACTTCGCCCGGTTTGAGAGCGTCGGCCATGGCCTTCGTTTCAGCACCGACACAATCGGGAGCAAATTTGACGTCGACGCCGAGGAGTTCAGACAGGCGTTTTGCGACGGGTTTCAAAGAATACTTTTCGACAACCTGTCCCTTCGGACGGCCAAGGTGGCTGGACAAGATGACAGCCGCATTGTGTTCGAGCAAGTATTTAATCGTCGGCAGCGTCTTCTGGATACGCGTATCGTCAGTGATATTGCAGTTTTCATCAAGGGGTACGTTAAAGTCTGCACGGACAAAAACGCGTTTGTTTTCGACATTGACGTCGGTGATTGTTTTTTTCATGAATAGGTTCCTCCTCTAATTAAAGCAGTTGTATGATTTTTTCAGCCGCCCCTTCGTCAGTGACCAGCGTGCCCGTATGGCAGGCCCGCATGACGCCGACGATGGCTTCGGCTTTGCTAGCACCGCCGGCTACGGCGATGACGTGAGGGTGATATTTTATTTCTCGCAGCGAGATACCGATATTATTCGTACCATATAAAATCTTGCCGTCGAGGCCGCAGTAGCAGCCAAGGGATTCGCCGCAGGCGCCAAGGCTGTGCAGGGCATCGCGTTGAAGGTTGGTCATGCCCCTTTTTCTGGCCATGCGGTCGGCTCGGCCAATACCAAAGATAACGACCTGGGCCCTGGCCGTCATAGCCACGTTTTCCTGGGTCTGACGGTCGGCCTTGAGCATCATCTGCAGGGCTGAATCGCTGAGCCCTTCGGGGATGTGAATCATCCGGTACGAGCTGTGGGTCTTAGCCGCGACATTGGCCGCAATGTAGTTGGCCTGTACTTCGACGTGGTTACCCATGCTGCCCCGGGCCGGCAAAATGGTCACATTGGCCAGGCATTCCGGCAGCATCCGGGCCACTTCGGCCATGGTCGAACCGCCGCTGATGGCGACGGTATCGACACTGCCAAAGAGATCATTTAAGAGCAGGGCACCGCGGCGCCCCAATTCTTCCTTAGCCGTCTTATCGCTGTCACTGTCGCCGGGAACGATGTAGACATTTTTCAGACCCAGCTTCTGCCGGATCTGACGCTGGATGTCATCGAGGTTATTCAGGCGCAGGAAGCATTCCAAGAGGTCCGGCATGAGTCGCTTTCCTTCCGGCTCCATGGCAATGCCCAGCGTCGTAAAGCGGACGATGCCGCTGCGGCGCAGGACGTCGACATGAGAGCGGACGACGCGTTCAGACAATCCGGAAAGGCCGGCCAAAGTCCGGCGTCCGACCGGTTCGGCGTCGGCAATATGCCGCAATAGTAAATATCGTTCCTTAATGGTCCCCATAACATCGGGAGCTATTTTTTGAAAGATACTCAGCGTATCTTGTTCCATCTTACTCTCTCCCTTCGCAATGCGGCAGAACGACGGAGATCATCACTGATCAAGCAGGCTCTTGCCTGTCATTTCACTGGGAATATCCATTCCGGCCAGGGTCAGCATCGTCGGAGCGACATCGGCTAAGATGCCGTCGTGGAGATGTTCATTCTTGTGTTCTTCACTGACCAAGATGCACGGTACGTGATTGGTCGTATGAGCCGTATAGGGGCTGCCCGTTTCGGGATCAGCCATCTTTTCTGCATTGCCGTGGTCAGCGATGATGAGCAGCTGGCCGTCGACAGCGCGGAGTGCTTCGACGATTTTACCGACGCAGGTGTCGACGGTTTCAACGGCTTTGACAGCCGCTTCAAAGACACCGGTGTGACCGACCATGTCGGCATTGGCAAAGTTGAGCATAATCATGTCGTATTTATCGGCTTTGATCTGTTCGATGACTTTTTCCGTAACGATAGGTGCGTTCATTTCCGGCTGCAGGTCATAGGTAGCAACCTTCGGGGACGGTACCAAGATACGGTCTTCGCCCTGATTCGGTTCTTCTTCGCCGCCGTTGAAGAAATACGTAACGTGAGCGTATTTTTCCGTTTCAGCAATGCGCAGCTGGGTCTTGCCGGCTTTGGCCAGGACTTCGCCCAAGGTATGCGGAATCCGTTCCTTGTCGTATACGACGTGAGCCGGAAGATCATCTTCATAGCGGGTCATGGTCGCAAAGTAGACGTCCAATTTCTTCGGACGCGGGAATTCGGCAAAGTCGGGAACGACGAAAGCCGTCGTCAGCTGACGAGCCCGGTCGGGGCGGAAGTTGAAGAAGACGACGCTGTCCCCATCTTCAACGGGGTGTTTATGGATGACCGTCGGAACGACGAATTCATCGGAAACGTCGGCTTCATAAGAATGTTTCAAGCACGTGGCTGCATCTGGTTCCTGCGGTCCTTCTGCCAAGGCTACGGCATCGTAAGCTTTTTCAACGCGTTCCCAGCGTTTATCGCGGTCCATGGCGTAATAACGACCGCTGATGGTGGCGATTTCGCCAACGCCGAGTTCTGCGCATTTATCTTCGAGTTCCTTCAAGAATTCGCCGGCACTGCGGGGCAATACGTCGCGGCCGTCGAGGAAGGCATGGACATAGACTTTTTTCAAGCCAAAGCGTTTGGCCATTTCAAGAAGGCCGAAGAGGTGCTGTTCACTGCTGTGAACGCCGCCGGGAGATACGAGGCCCAATAAATGGAGCGCCGAATCGTTCTTCTTGGCGTTTTCCATAGCGCCGACCAGGGCCGGCTTTTCAAAGAAGGGACCTTCTTTGATGTCTTTGGTGATTTTAGTCAGGGCCTGATATACGATGCGGCCGGCACCGATATTGAGATGGCCGACTTCGGAGTTGCCGATCTGGCCGTGAGGCAAGCCGACATCTTCACCCGAAGCACCGAGGAAGGAATGGGGATATTCTTTCCAAAGTTTCGGCAGGACCTTGAGGTCTGCCTGGGCTACGGCATTATCTTTTTGGATATCGCTGCAGCCAAAACCATCCATGATGATTAACATTACTGGTTTTTTATTTGCCATTGTAGTGTTTTACTCCTTTTTGTAGTAAAGAAAAACAAAAGGGGCTGTCGCCGCAGCGACAGCCCCTTTCAGCGCTTTTCGATGTTTCAATCTGATTTGTAACGGGAGGCTGTTTACCCGTTGGGAAATGCGTCGCTACAAATTAGTGTTTGCTGTTGTAATCGTTCATTACGGCAATGAGGTTGAGGACCTTGTTGGAGTAACCGATTTCATTGTCGTACCAGGAAACAACTTTAACGAAAGTATCCGTCAGGGCGATACCGGCTTTAGCATCGAAAATGGATGTAAGCGGGCAACCGAGGAAGTCGGAAGAAACAACATCTTCTTCAGTGTAGCCGAGGATGCCTTTCAATTCGCCTTCGGAAGCTTTTTTCATAGCTGCGCAGATCTCATCATACGTAGCCGGTTTTGCGAGGTTAACCGTGAGGTCGACGACGGAAACGTCGAGGGTCGGAACACGCATGGACATACCGGTCAATTTGCCATTCAATTCAGGAATGACTTTGCCTACAGCTTTAGCAGCACCCGTGCTGGACGGAATGATGTTGCCGGCAGCTGCACGGCCACCGCGCCAGTCTTTCATGGACGGGCCGTCAACGGTTTTCTGAGTAGCCGTCGTGGAGTGAACGGTCGTCATGAGGCCGTCTTTGATGCCGAAAGCATCGTTGAGGACTTTAGCGATCGGAGCCAGGCAGTTCGTCGTGCAAGATGCGTTGGAGACGATGGTCTGGCCTTTGTATGTGTCGGTGTTAACGCCGCAAACGAACATGTCTGCCTGACGGCCGTCTTCACCCTGTTTGGAAGGAGCGGAGAGAACAACATATTTAGCGCCTGCTGCCAAGTGTTTTTCAGCGAGGTCCATGGTGAGGAAACGACCAGTCGATTCAACGACGTATTCAGCGCCGACTTCGTCCCATTTGAGGTTAGCCGGATCCATTTCAGCCGTTACGCGGATTTTTTTGCCGTTGACGATGAGCTGGCTATTTTTGGCGTCAACTTCAATCGTGCCATCGAAGCGACCATGCATGGTGTCGTATTTGAGCATGTATGCCAGGTATTCAACCGGGCCGAGGTCGTTGATGCCTACGATTTCGATATCATCGCGAGTCTGTGCTGCGCGGAAAACAAAACGACCAATACGACCGAAACCATTAATACCAACTTTAATCATTGTCGATACACTCCTTTTAAAAACGAAAATAACTTTTGTATATAATTCTAAGAACTTAAAGGCCTTGCTACTTACAATGTAAGTATGCCACATCGGGCCAAATTTTGCAATACCATGGACGCTTTATGTCCCAATTTATTGCATGCCCAAAGAGGCGGCCGCGATGCCGACGTATTCCTTGATGGCCAGGCAGGAATCGAGGAGGTACGCCGATTGAGGCACGACACTGTAAGGCGACCAAATCATCTTGGCATTGATGCGATAGTCCGACGGATAGGGTATAAAGTCGATGCCTTCACGGCTAAAAAACCGGGCTGCCCGCGGCATATGGAAAGCACTGGTTACCAGAATGGGCTTCTTCCAGCCCTGCTGCCGGCAGATTTCTTTGGAGAAAGCCGCGTTTTCTGCCGTATTTCGACTTTTATCGTCCATAAAGATTCGATTGTCCGGAACGCCCAGCGACAGGAGCATCCGCTTTTCAATATGCGATTCATTGGCTTCGCCTTCAAGGACGGTTCCGCCGGACAACAAGATAGGGATGTTCTTGGCCTTTTCCAAGCGAAGGGCTGTCAAGAACCGGTTGGCCGCCGCACTTCCGACCTGACCGACGCCGTCGACATCGGGTACGCCGGCCCGGGAGCCGCCGCCGAGGACGATGATGACATCGCCGTCAAGGGATTCCAGGGACGGTTGGTCATAGGCCGTTTCTAAAGGACGGATGAGGCTGTCCGAAACGGGCTCGATGGACAACAGGTAGAACAGGGCCGTAATGATGAGCATAGCCCAGCGGCCGCCCTGCTTCTTTCGAAAGAGATAGGCCGTGAGAATCATAAAGGCCAGTACTATGCCGCCTAAGGGCAAAATCCAAGCGTACATCCATTTAATAAGATACAACATGTCAGTGACACCTTCTTACGACTCTGGTTCGAGTCTTTTCGATGAGAGGCACTATCAGAAAAAGTGAGATGCCCCGTCGTCGCTACTATTATATCATAAGACCCGTCGAAGAACAGTTGCAATTTGTAAAATGTATGTTATACTTATATTGAATCCCTGTATAGGATTCTGCATCCATGGGGATGTAAAGGTTTCGACGTGGATGGTTGTATCATGAATAGCGAGCCGGGGTTTCATCTGCCCGTAAATCGGTGAACCTTTTAAATTAAACGCAAAAGAAAACAATTTTGCTTTAGCTGCCTAAGGGCGGCTAACGTCTCTTGCTGCTAATCCTGCGGGCAGTTTGCAGACGTCACTTAGCGGGATACCACATGGTTTTGCCTGGTAGCCGTGTCGGGAAACTCACAGGCTGGAATCGTCTAGTTTGTCCTTGTACGAAAACGGTTTAAGATCCTAACAAGGTCTGCGCTCGGAGAAGTTCATGGGGCGGCATTTACGGACAGGAGTTCGACTCTCCTCATCTCCACCAGATTCAAAAGACTATCGTCAAGCGATAGTCTTTTTTTATTGAGAAATTATTTTGCGCCTTATATTTTTCATTTTTTCCTTGACAAACTTTCTTCATGAGTCTATGATAGGGTGCATAACTTAAACACGATATATTGACATTCGATGACGAGAAAGAGTACAGCTTTGCAAAAGCACACAGCGAGCCGGGTATGGTGAAAGCCGGCAGCCGGAGGAAGCGTGGAAAATCATCTCTGAGAATTGCAGTTGAAACCAGTAAACTGCACCGTCTGATCCACGTTACAGGAAATGCGTATGATAGTACGTTACAAAGCGCCTTGCGTTTTTTTGGCAAGGAATATCGGGTGGTACCGCGGATATAAAACTTCCGTCCCTTCATGGGGCGGGAGTTTTTTTATTTCATGTTTATCTTATGACAATCTAACTGATTACTAGGAGGAATGCATCATGGAAAACATCAATTTCGACAGTCTTAAACGGCGGAGAGATCTGCGCATTATTTTACCGGTCTTTCTCGTTTCGATTATTGCCTGCATCGACCGCGTCAACATTTCCTATGCCAAGCTGACCATGACTCAGACCCTGGGCTGGTTGTCGCCAGAAGTATACGGCTTTGGCGCCGGCATCTTCTTTGCCGGTTACCTGCTGCTGGAAATCCCCGGTTCCCTCTTTGCCGCTAAGTTTTCGGCGTCGAAATGGATTGCCCGCATCATGTTCACCTGGGGCGCCGTCAGCCTCTGCATGGCCTTCGTGTCGACGCAGTGGCAATTCTACCTCTGCCGCTTCCTCTTAGGAGCCTCCGAAGCCAGCCTCTATCCGGTCATCTATTCCCTCTTATTCCCCCGCTGGTTCACGGCAGCCGAACGGGCCCGGGCGACGTCGCTCATGCTGACGTCCCTCCTCCTTTCGACCATCGTCGGCGCTCCTATCGCCGGCGTCCTACTGGAACACTCTTTCTTCGGCCTCTTAGGCTGGCAGGAACTCTTCATCTTGGAATCGATTCCGGCCCTCATCTTCGCCTTCTATTTCTTACTGGCCGTCAAAGACCGTCCGGACCAAGTCCATTGGCTGACCGGCGCCGAAAAAGAATACTTGACCAACATGTATGAACAAGAACAACGGGCCATGCAGCACGTGAAAAAATATACCGTCCTTCAGGCCTTTACCGATGCCAAAGTCTTAAAGCTCTGCTTCATCTACTTCCTGTGGGTCGTCGGTTTCTGGGGCTTTTACTTCTGGATGCCGACGGTCCTGAAAAACCTCTCCGGCTGGTCGACGTCCCTCATCGGCGGGGCCATCGCCATCCCCATGGCAGCAGCCCTCGTCGTTCAGCTCATCATCGGCCATACGGCAACGGTTACCGGCGACAAGGTATGGCACGTCTTTGCCGCCCTCACGGTCGGCGCCGTCGGCCTCGGGCTCTCGCCCTTTGCCCACAACATGGGCGTCGCCCTGTTTCTCATCTGCTTGTCAGCCATCGGCATCCATGCATCCATGGGCGTATGGTGGACCATTCCGACGACCTTCCTCTCCGGTCCGGCCGCTGCCGGTTCCATTGCCCTCATCAATTCCTGCGGCAACCTGGGCGGCATGTTCGGGCCCAATATGATGGCCTGGGTCCAGGCCCAGACCGGGAGCTTCGCCATGGGCTACTACCTGATGGCCCTGTTCATGTTCAGCGCCGGCCTCTTAGTCCTGACCCTGAAATATAAGGTAAATGGCACGGTGAAAGAAAACGTACACCTCGACACCCGAACGAAGACAGCCCTTTACACCGGCACCGAACCTACCTTAAATCATTGAGATACAAAAAATCCCTCTGCTTCTCGAACACGAAAGGCAGAGGGATTTGCTATGTATGCAGTATGAAATTTTCACGATAAAAAATGAGGAATCAGGCCTTTGCCGCCAGCACCTTCAGTGCCGCTTCGGCAAAAAAGGCGTAGCCTTCGGCATTGGGATGAACGCCGTCGGCGTAGAGAGGTTTCCCGGATGCCTCTTCGCCATCCAGCAGAGCCTGATAAAAGTCGATGACCGTACAGTCCATGTTCGCACTATAGTCCAAGAGCCACTGGCGATAGCGGCGGAGGATCTCATTATGACGATGTACGGCACCGGCTTCCTGCCAGCCATAGTAGGCGCTTTCCGATTTGGTCAGTGGTGGAATGCCGATATAAACGGGCTCCTCCTGGGATTTTAACAGCGAAACCAGGCTTTCCATATTCCGGCAGACGGCGGAGAAATCCTTGTCGAGGAGGATATCGTTGGAGCCGCCCATGACGAAGAAGGCATCGTAGCCGATAAGGTCGAGCTGGTGCAGGCGAAAGACCATGCCGGCCGTCGTATCGCCGCACTGCCCCTTGTTATCAATCTCTATCGTACTTCGATTCGAAACCAAGGTCGTCCATCGTTCCTGAGGCCGCACATCGTAACCATAGGTCAGACTGTCACCTAAACAGAGGAGTTTCATGACTGGAGTCCTTTCTGGACAGCGGCAACGGCCGTTTCCGTCGAAAGCCAGGGCGCATCGAAGCGGCAGCCCGCTTTTTCAAGATCCATCTGGCAGGCGAACATCTTGGGAATGGCGCTGGCATAAATATCGTGGTCGTACATATAGCGCAGGGTCGTTTCGACGTCGGCGTCGCTGAGGATATGGCCGTGGTCGATGAGGACCAGTCGGTTGGCATAAGGCAGCGCCGCTTCCAGGGTGTGTTCGACGACGACGATGGTGTGACCGTAGGTGACGTTCAAATCGTGGATCAATTCGTAAAATTCGTGGGTCCCTTCGGGGTCCAAGGCCGACGTCGGTTCGTCAAAGACCAGGATGTCGGGATTGGTTGCCAAGACGTCGGCAATGACCAATCGCTGACGCTGGCCGCCGGAGAGTTTGGTCAAGGGGCGCTGGCGATAGGGCAGCATATGGACCTTTTCCAAAGCCGCCGTAACGGCCTGGTCGATCTTATCGGGAGCTACGCCCTGATTTTCCAGGCTGAAGGCGATTTCTTCTTCAACGGTCATGGCCACCAACTGGCTGTCGTAATCGTCGAGCATGGCACCGACCTGGGCGGCCAGCTTCGAAATCGTCGTCTGCGTCGTCGCCTGACCGTTTACGTAGACCATGCCTTTCATGACGCCGCCAAAATAATGGGGAATAGCACCGGTCATGGCCATGCACAGCGAACTCTTACCGCTGCCGCTTTCACCGGTAATGACCAGAAAATCGCCTTTTTGAACGGTCAAGTTGACATCGTCGAGGACGGGTGTCTTCTGTTTATTATAGATATAAGAAAGGTGTTCCATGGAGATGAGGCCTTCCTGCGTCGGCTTCAACTCATACATGCTGTGGTCCGAAGCCACTTCCTGTTCTTCGAGGGAATCGAGGATGCCCCGCGATACGAAGAGGCGCAGAGCCGGAAAATACATGAGCGGCGTGACGATGGCATTCAAGGCGCCGATGACGACGACTAAGGGCAGCATGGCCGTAAAATAGACGACGTTGGGAAGATCCATGACGAATTTCAAAATAGTGACGAAGGCGCCGCCGCTCATGCAGGTTGCCGCAAAGCCGGTCAGGACGGGCAGGCAGGAATGGCCCTTTAATTTGATGAAAGCCAGGTTCTTGACGATAAAGGCGCAGGTCAGGGCGCCGACAGGTTCACTGATGAGGTTGCCGTAAGGAAAGCCCGATTTCGACGTCAGGACATTGACTAAGGCTGCGACGAGACCGATGCCAAGAGCCTGTTTATAACTGGGTTTGGTCAAACAAATGGCGACGCAGTAGGTGGCAATCGTCCAGTTCGGCGTAACACCGCCGACGCTCGGCGATACGAGATGGAGAATCGTCCCGATGGCCAGCATCAGGGTCGTAATGGTAATCCAGCGGAACTGACCGCCCTGACGGTGATGAAATTCTAATTTAGAAATGTCTGCTACTTGTTTCATCGAGTTCCCCTCCTATACCATTCCCTGAAGCCGCAGGTAAACGATGCCGCAGCTCAAGGCTAACATGACAACGATGACGATGTAATCGCGCCCTTTCGGCTGAACGTTGCTCATAAAACTGTGTTCGTGACTGCCGAATCCGCGCAGTTCCAGGCTGAGGGCCATCGTTTCCGACCGGCCCAGGGATTTGAGCATCAGCGGCTGGACGACGCTCATATAATTGACGAGTTTCTTAAAAATATTGCCCTTCGTCGAGAGGCCCCGGCAGGCCTGGGCTTCCTGAACGGCCTGGCTTTCGGCGATGAAATCCGGTACGAAGCGCAGGGCCGCCGTAAACATGAAGGCGTATTCATAAGGAATCCTGATCTGCTTGACCAAGGCTGCCGTCAAATCCTGAAGGCGCGTCGTCGTCAGCAAGATGATGAAGATAATGGTCATGGCCAACATGCGAAGGCCCGTGACGTAAGCCGATTCCAGGGAACCGCCGCCGAGAAGCTGGACGACAGCCAGGAAGGCCGCGAAAATGACCAGACTGAAGACGGCCTTGATATTGCGCGACAAGCTGCCGCACATGCCTAAGAGGATGAGTTCAAGGACGACCAGACAGACTAACGGAAGGGTCGTGTGCATGACCAGTGCCCAGAAAGAAAAGGCAAAGGTACCGATTAATTTCGTAACGGGGACAAATTTTTTCATCATTTGTTTGTACCTCCAATTCTTTCCAGCATGGCTGCCGTAAACTCTTTCATCGATTTACAATAAGGAAAATCCGGTGCCGCCATGGACAAGGCGACGGCATCAGGCCGGCTCAGGCCTAAATCATATAAATCATCGCGCTTGGTAAACAGTTCTTCCGGCGTCCCGTCAAAGGCCTTGGTATGATTGCCGATGACGATGACCCGCTGACAGTATTCGGCAAAAATATCCATATCATGGCTGATGATGAGGATGGTCATGCCCTTTTGATGGAGCTCGCTCAAGAGTTCCATGAGCTGTTCCTTATCTTCGCTGTCCTGACCGCTCGTCGGTTCATCGAGGATGATGTACTGGGTATGCATGGCGATGGCCGAGGCGATGGCGACCCGCTGTTTTTCGCCGCGATTGAGATTGGGCGGATACGATTCGGCAAGGTCGGTCAGCTGCGTCGCTTTCAAAGCTTCGTCTACAGCCGCCTGTATCTGGGCTTCACTCATGCCCAGCTGCTTGGGGCCGTAAGCCACTTCTTCGCGGACCGTCGGCCGAAACATCTGCCGCTCCGGCCGCTGGAAAACGTAGCCGATAAAATGACTGCGAATCGAGGCATCGTCGTCATTGATGACCTTGCCATTATATAAAATCTCACCGGATACGGGCTTTTCGAGCCCCATGAGCAGGCGGGTCACCGTCGTCTTGCCGCAGCCGTTACGGCCGCCGAGACCGATGAACTCGCCTTCACCGATTTGCACATTGACACTTTCCAATACGGGAACACCGCTACCGTAATTGAAACTGACATCCTTCATTTCCAGCATCTTTCTCTCTCCTTTTGCTTGAAGACAACAAAAAAACCTTCCATCCCTACAAAGGGACGAAAGGTTCAGATTCTTCCGCGGTACCACCCAAATTGACTCAGTGAGTCCAGCTCTACATGTACGGCCTCATGGCGATACACGTCTCTTTGATAGCGGTGGAAATACACCGTCGCACCCTACTGGTCACCGTTCAGGCCGCATCTCCCGAATCCATTCTACCCGCCGGTCTGCGCCGAACTTTCACTGCCATCGGCTCGCTGTAGCTGCCACAATCGGATATACTCGTTTCGTTCATCGACAACATTTATAATTTGCTTTAGATTATATACTGACAGCCGTCCCTTGTCAAGATGGGAATATGGCAAGGCCCCTCTTCGGTTTAAAAGATAACTTTTTTGCACAACATCATTTTAAATCGACAAGATTCTTGCGTATTTTCGTATTGACAAATTGCCCATTCATGGTAAACTATTACACAAGACAATTGAACGACATTTATCCAGAGTGGCGGAGGGACTGGCCCTATGAAGCCCGGCAACCGATAACACGGTGCTAATTCCTGCGGAATGTATTCCGAGAGATAAAGAATCAAGGACAAGCCTCTTTCTCTTTCGGGAAGAGGCTTTTTTTCATGGATAATGGCGAAGCAAAAAGGTCTGACTATCATATTAACAGGAGGCATACTCATGAAAAATTTCAAAAAACTTTCCGTTCTCGCTGCTGCGGCCCTGATGGCCGTCGCATTCTTAGCCGCCGGCTGCGGCAGTGATTCCCAGACGACGGCTTCGTCCGACAAAAATGTCACCGTCACCGTCGGCGCTACGCCCGTTCCGCACGCTGAAATCCTCAACGAAATCAAACCGCTCTTAGCCAAAGAAGGGGTCGATCTCAAAGTCGTCGAATTTACGGATTACGTCAAACCGAACCTGGCGTTAAACGACAAAGAACTGGATGCCAACTTCTTCCAGCACACGCCGTACCTCGATAAATTCAACAGCGAACACGGCACGAAATTAAAAGCCATCGCCAAGATCCACGTCGAACCGATGGGCATTTACTCCCGCAAAATCAAAGATCTGAAAGACCTCGCTGACGGCGCCAAAGTCGCCATCCCCAACGACCCGACCAACGGCGGCCGCGCCCTCCTCATTCTCCAGAGTGCCGGTCTCATCACCCTTAAAGACGGCGGCAACATCACGTCTACCGTTCAGGATGTCGTAAAGAACGATAAAAATCTCCAGTTCGTCGAACTCGAAGCGGCTCAGATTCCCCGTTCCATCGACGACGTCGACATCGCCCTCATCAACACCAACTTCGCTATGGAAGCCGGCCTCAATCCGTTGAAAGACGCCCTCTTCCTGGAACCGAAGGATTCGCCGTATGCTAACGTCCTCGTCGTTCGTGACGGCGACGAAAACCGTCCGGAAATCCAGAAGCTCGTCAAAGCGCTCCAGTCTCCGGAAGTCAAGAAATTCATCGAAGATAAGTACCAAGGCGCTATCTTACCGAGTTTCTAATAGACAGGACCGAAAATCTTCAATATAATAAAAGATAAGAAAAGAGGCTGCCTCTATGGGGGCAGCCTTTATCTTCTTACGATCTGAGGGGGACATTGATGTATGCACACTAACGAGCTTTTTACCAAAAAGACAGTCTTTTCATTCGAAGTTTTCCCGCCAAAACGAGATACTCCCATCGAAAGCGTATATCCCACACTGGATGAACTGAGCAAGATCCGACCGGACTTCATCAGCGTAACCTGCGGTGCCGGCGGCCAGGGCAGCAACCGCACGACAGAAGTTGCAACCTATATAAAGAACCTGGGCTGCGAAACCGTGGCCCACATGCCCTGCATCTACCTTACGGAAGAAGAAGCCCTCGAAACCTTAGAAGAGCTGAAAGCACGGGGAATCGAAAACATCCTGGCCCTTCGCGGCGACGAAACGCCGGGAAGAGAACGGTCCCATCGCTTTGAACATGCCAGCGACCTCATCGCCTTCATTAAGGAAAAAGAGCCGGAATTCAACATCACTGGCGCCTGCTATCCCGAAGGCCATGCCGAAGCCAAGACCGTCGTTGCCGACATCCGAAACCTCAAGACCAAGGTCGATGCCGGTGCCAGCGAACTGATTTCCCAGATGTTTTTCGACAATACCGTATTTTACCGCTTCCGCGAACGCTGTGAAATCGCCGGCATCAAGGTGCCCATCGAAGCGGGCATCATGCCGGTTACCAACAAGCGCCAAATCGAAAACATGATCGCCATGTGCGGCGCCACCCTGCCCATCAAATTCCAGCGGGCCATTGCCAAATACGGCGACAAACCCGACGCCATGTACGACATCGGCATCACCTATGCCATCGACCAGATTGCCGACCTTCTGGCCAACGGCGTCGACGGCATCCACGTCTACACCATGAACAATCCGGACATTGCCAAACGAATTTCCGAAGCAGTCAAAAACCTGCTGTAAGACGAGCAACCAAAAACACGATTTCTTCCTTCACGGAAGAAATCGTGTTTTTTTCGTTTACAAGCTTATTCTTTTAGGACGTAGCCGTAGGCATGGATGCGGCCATCGTCCTCTTTTTCCAAATAGACGCCTTGGATTTCCGAGGCAAATCCGGGAAGTTCGTTAAGGCCTTCTTCAAGGGCCTTGAAATACTGAACAGCCGTCTTCGACCAGCGTTCGCCCGGTACGACGCAGAGGACGCCCGGCGGATACGGCAGGGCGCCTTCCAAGGCGATGCGGCCCTCGATATTGTCGAGAGCAACCAATTCGCCTTGGCCGCGGACGAAGGAGTGATGAGCTTCTTGGGGGCTCATGACGTATTCCGGGAAGTATTCCTTGCGGAACAGTTTTTTCTGTAAATCTTTGACGTGATGGGATTTATAAAAATCGTGCATTTCCTGGCAAAGTCGGCGTATCGTATAGCCGGCATAGCGGTCCGGATGGGCGTTGTAGACACCGAGGAGGACTTCCTGCATGGGAACGTCGTGATCGACGAAGCGTTCAAAGCGGACCAACTGGGAGACGAGGAGGCGCATCTTATTCTTATTTTCTGCCGGCGTCAGGAGGAACAGAATGGAATTTAAATCGCACTTTTCAGGAATGACGCCGTTCCCTCTCAGGTACGTCGCCAAGATATTGGCATGGATCCCGAAATCTTCATATTCTCCCGATTCGGCATCGATGCCGGGCGTCGTCAACAGGAGCTTGCAGGGGTCGACGCGATACTGACCGTCTCCGTAGCCTTCAAAGGCGTGCCACTTGGCACCGGGCTCAAAGGTAAAGTAAGCCAAATCATGAGCTATGTCATCGGTATCCCCTTCCTGCCAAAGCTTTCCGTGAACGACAGGCGCTACGAAGGGGCGGATATAATGGCAGCGGCGCAGGATATCTTTTCGGGCGTCGATACCCAATTTTACGCAGTCCAGCCACATCTTGCGGCCGGCAGCACCGGCGTGGATCTTGGCATTGACGGCAATGGTGGCAAACATGGGATAAAAAGGACTTGTCGAAGCATTGGCCATGAAGGAATTGTTAAATACCTTGTGGTTGCAGTAGCGCTTCTGATCATGGATGTGATTGTCCTTCTTATGGATCTGCGAAGCCTGGGAAAACCCGGCCTGCTGTTTATGGACCGACTGGACGACGAGGATGCCCGGATCGTCGTCCTGTAAATCGAGGAGGAGAGGCGAGCAGTCCTTGAGCATGGGAATAAACTGTTCATAGCCAGCCCAGGCCGAATCAAAGAGGATGTAGTCGCAGAGATGGCCGATGCGGTCGACGACGTAACGGGCATTGTATAACGTGCCGTCATAGGTGTCGAGCTGGATGACGGCCAGTCGGAAAGGCCGTTTTGCCTTAGCCTTTTCAGGATTTCGTTCGGCAGCTAACTCACGCAGATAGCCTTCACCGAAGCAGTGGGCGTCGATGCCGCCGATGAAGCCATAGGGATTGCGGGCCGTTTCCAAATAGACCGGTTCAGCGCCGGCCTGGATGAGGGCGCCGATGGCGACGGACTTATGGTTGTTGCGGTCGTAGAGGACCAAATCGCCTGGGGCCAATAAGGCGTTGGCCACGACCTTGTTGGCCGACGACGAGCCGTTGAGGACGAAATAGGTCTTATCGGCATGGAATACTTCGGCGGCAAAGTCCTGGGCTTCGAGGGCCGGCCCTTCATGGATGAGGAGGTCCCCTAAGGTGACGTCGGCATTACAAATATCGGACTGGAAAATGTGGGGTCCGTAGAAATCATAGAGGTATCGTCCGGCCGGATGCTTTTTGAAAAATAAGCCGTCTTGGTGGCCCGGGCAGTCAAAAGGCGTATTCTTTTCATTGACGTAGTCGACGAGGTCGGCAAAAAAGGGCGGCAGCACCGTCTGTTCATAGCGGCCGGCCAAGCGTTCGGCAGCGGCAATGCAACGGCTCTTATTGACCATTTCTTCCGTCAAGACGACGTCGACCTTGTCGATATACGCTTCCGGCAGTTTCTCACCGCCGGGCATGATGACCATGATGGGGATGCCGAATCCTGTCTCGGTAATGGTGTCAATATAAGAAAAATCCTGATCCGACAGGACGGCTACGGCGACATCGGTAAAGTCCGTTTCTTCAATGGGCACGATGTCCCGGTCGCTGTCGACAAAGTAATACTGTACGTCAAAACTGTAAGCTATTTTTAAATGTTTCATGTATGGCCTTCCTTATTGGCTTCAAAAACTACCCAATTGCTGGTATAGCCATATTGTACGAAATTCACCGGCCAATAGCAAGAAAGGAGGCTCCGTATACAGAAAGAGACCCGGCGCATCTACGCCGGGCCTTGTTTCTAGCTCTGAGATTTTATAAAAATATTTTATTTGCAGGAAGGTACGATAAGTTTCCCCTCTCCCTTATTTATCGATGACCTTCTTCACAATAGCAATGGCTTCTTTCAAGTCATCCCAGGAGATGTTGAGGGGCGGCAGGAGCCGGAGCAGGCCATTGGCCGTCAGGACCAGGACGCCTTTTGCGACGCAGCCTTCGACAACGTCACTCAGATCTTTGTCTTTCAGGGCAACGCCGATCATGAGGCCCATGCCCGATACGTGGTCGACGTGCTGGCACGGTTCCAATTCTTCTTTAATATACTGGCCCTTCTTTTGGACTTCTTCCATGAGTTCCGGCGTCAGTCGGTCGATGATGGAAATGGCGCCGGCTGTGCAGATTGGGTTGCCGCCAAAGGTCGAGCCATGAGTGTGGTCGGTCAGGGTATGTTCCGTCGAAGAAGCAAACAGGGTGACGCCTAAGGGCAGGCCGCCGCCGATGGCTTTAGCCGTCGAGACGATATCCGGTTCGATACCGTAGCCCATATAGGCATAGAGGTATCCCGTACGGCCGTTGCCGGTCTGGACTTCATCGACGACGATCAGGATGTCGTGAGCCTTGGCGTAAGCTTCCACCTGTTTGACAAAATCCTTATCGAGGGGATGGACGCCGCCTTCGCCTTGTACCATTTCCATCATGATGGCGCAGACCTTATTCGTTTCGCATAAGTGTTTGACGTCGTCAAAATTATCGGCTTCGGCGTAAACGAAACCGTCGACGAAGGGACCAAAGTCCTGATGGAGAGAGTCCTGGCCGCAGGCCGTCAGGGTCGCTAAGGTCCGGCCATGGAAACTATTTTTCAAGGTGATGATCGTATGGCGGCCGTCGCCATATTTATCGTGAGAATATTTCCGGGCCGTCTTAATGGCACATTCATTGGCTTCGGCACCGGAATTCGAGAAGAACACCTTCTTCATCCCCGTCTTTTGGCACAATTTTTCGGCCAAGACGGTCTGCGGTTCCGTGTAAAAGACGTTCGAAATGTGGCTCAATTTATGGAGCTGCGTTTCGACGGCCTGAATCCATTCGTCGTCACAGACGCCAAAGATATTGACGGCAATGCCGGCACTGAGGTCGATATACTTTTTCCCCTCTACGTCGTATAAGGTGGCTCCCTTGCCGTGGTCTAGGACGGCACCGATCCGATTGTAGACGTTGACGATATATTGTTTATCCAGAGTTTTATAATCTTCTGCCATGTTCTGTATCTCCTTTTTGCCCTAATCCGGGTCGACAATCCAGTGTACCAAAAGAACAGCCTTACTTCCCTAACGAATAGTGGCCGACGAACATCGTTCCCAAGCCTTCTTCGGTCAGCATTTCAATGAGAATGGCGTGAGGTACGGTGCCGTTGATGATAAACACCCGCTTGACACCGGCTTTGATGGCATCGGTACAGCACTGTACTTTGGGAATCATGCCGCCGGCAATGATGCCGTCCTGCTCTAACTGACGAGACTGTTCAAGGGTAATTTCCGTCAACAGTGAATCGGGATCGGACGGATCTTTTAATACGCCGTCGATATTGGTCATGGACAGCATACATTCGGCATTTAGGGCGCCGGCAATCTGAGCCGCAGCCGTATCGGCATTGATATTGTAAGCCTGGCCATTGGTATCGGTCCCGATCGTCGAGATGACCGGGATATAACCTTTATCGAGGTTATCCTGAATGATGGATACGTCGACGTCGGTAATGCGTCCGACATAGCCCAGTTCGTCGCTCTGTTTGCGGACCTTGATCATCTGGTCGTCGATGCCGCAGAGGCCGATGGCCTTGCCGCCGATGGAGCCGATGAGATTAACCAGATCCTTATTGACCTGGCCGGCCAGGACCATTTGGACGACCTTCATCGTCGCTTCGTCGGTCACCCGCAGGCCATTGATAAACTTCGATTCGATGCCCAATTGATCCAGCGCCGATTTAATATGCGGACCGCCGCCGTGGACCAGGACGACTTTGACGCCGATGAGGTTCAATAAGACGATATCGCCCATGACCGACCGCTTCAAGTCTTCATTGATCATGGCATTGCCGCCGTATTTGACGACGACGATTTTTCCGTTGTATTTTTTGATGTATGGCAGGGCATTCATCAAAATCTGCGCCTTTTGGGCATTGGTCACGGCTTTTACATCCTCTGAAACGAGATCACTTCTTTTGAACATATATTGTCTTCCCCCTAGTTAACTGCACGCTTTCAAAGCATGTTGAAAGCCTAATTTTACCAGTAATGCTTCGATTCCTTCGGAAAAGTCATCCTGGCCGACCGGCTGACTGCCGGCTCCCCCATTGGCCATGACGATGAAGGTAAAATTCTCCGTATCCATATCAGCCTTGACCTGAGCCAGTGCCGTTTCAATCATAGCGCCGTCGGCTTCGGCGTCGGTCATGATGACGCATAAGCCGTCGCTGTCCGCCGTCCCGTCAGCGGCAATGCCGCTTAAGGCCCCGCCGTTATCTGCCAGAAGAACGGTCTGGGCCGACACGTCACCGCCATTGTCGATAACGGCTTCGACAGGCTGACTATCCGTATCGAGGCCGGCCGTCAGATTTTTCAGACTATGGATCAAGAGGGATGGCCGGAAATACTGGCCCTTGGCACCGCTGGCGACGAGGGCTACCGAAGCCGGAGCTTCTTCGATACAGGTACCGACGGCCTGACAGACTTCCTCTGAAATTTCGCGCCCCCTCAGGCCTTCTGGAAGCGCCATTCCATTGTGCAGTACCAGGACCTTTCCGGACCGGGCCGTCATCCCCTGCTGCGTATCGGTTACGATGGAGCAGTCTCGTCGGCTTACGATCATGGCGACATCTAATTTCACACGGCTGCTGCATAATCCGCTGTACGTACCGGCAGCCTGAAATCCTTGCGGTACGCCAAAGTTATCATAAACCTGACTCATACTGACTCCACCTTTCTAATGTTTTAACTGTAATCCTGTCGTTGCATCGATGCCCATCATGAGGTTCATGTTCTGAATGGCCGCACCGGAAGCGCCCTTTCCCAGGTTATCGAATAAAGACGTGACCATGATGCGCTGGTCATTGCCGGTCACGACGATTTCCATGTCATCGTAGTCGCTCATGTCATTGGCACTGATGAAACCGCCCTTGTCGACCCCAAAGTCGAGGACGTGGATGAAGGGGCAGCCTTCATAATGCTCGGCTAAGATATTCCACACGTCTTTTGCCGTAACCTTTTTAGTCAACAGCTGGCTGAAGAAAGGAATCATCACTTCCATGCCGCTGTAATAGTCATCGACGATGGGCGTAAAGACCGGTTCCTGTGCCAAATGACAGATGGAAACGACTTCTTTTAAATGCTTATGCTGCTGGCTCAGGCCGTATTGACGCGGTGCCAAAAGGTCAGCGCTCTTATGGCCTTCATATTGGGCGATCATCTTCTTACCGCCGCCGCTGTACCCGGTCAGGGAAAAGGCCGTCACCGGATAATCGGCCGGGACCAATCCCGCTGCCGTCAAGGGCTGCAAAATCGAAATGGCGCCGCTGGCATGGCAGCCGGGATTGCCGACGAAATCGCTGTGGGCGATGGCTTTTTCCTGCGCCTTCGACAATTCAGGGAAGCCGTAGGTCCAGCCCGGTGCTACCCGCCGGCCCGTCGACGTATCGATGAGTCGGACGTTGCAGCCTTCTGCCAATTTGACGGCTTCAGCAGCCGCATCGTCGGGAAGGCAAAGGAAGGCGATGTCGGCGGCTTTGAGGCAGGCGCGGATGGCATCGGGGTCCTTGCGGTGTTCGTCAGCGATGGGAATCAATTCGATATCCTGACGCTGGCTCAGGCGTTCATGAATCCGAAGGCCTGTCGTCCCCTCATGTCCATCTATAAATACTTTCGTCTTCACAATGCATCACTCCCAGAAACACAATTTATACCTCTAAATAGCTTATACCTTGATGTTTATTGAATTTTAATTCATTATAGTTGAATTAAAATGTTTTGTCAATAAAATATGCATTGTTTTTACATAATTATCATTATACCTTTTCGTCAAAACTTATCATTCCTGAAAAGACAAGGACGCTTCCGGCCCACTAGCATTAAGATAAACCGTGATACCGTACGGAATAAAGGCCTTATTAGACGTATGGCCAACGGGAAGGCCCTTGATGGCCGGTACCTGAGCCAAGTGAGCATAATAATCCAATACCTCATCCGTCGTAAAGTCACCTTCGTCGTGAGAAGAAGCCGTAAAATCGCCATAAACAATGGCAGAAACCCGCGATAAGAGGCCGCTCTGCCAGAGCTGATTCATCATGCGGTCGATACGGTACGAGCTTTCTCCCGTATCTTCGAGCACCAAAATACACCCTGTGCCGTCGAGAGCATAGGGTGTACCGACGAGAGAGGCAATGAGGGTCAAGTTACCACCTACGATGGGGCCTTTTGCCGTCCCGGAAACGATCGTTTTCAATTTGCGTCCAGCCGGCAAGGCCAAGTTACCGTGCCAGTCAGACCGGGTCAGACCGTTAAAAAATTGATTGGCTGTATAATCATTCGCATCCCCTAAAGTAACCATCAACGGGCCGTTGGCCGTAACCAGATGGCTCTTTTCCCACAAGGCCACCTGAAGGGCCGTAATATCGCTAAAGCCGACGACCCATTTGGGATGGGCTGCGATATAGTCATAATCGAGTTTATCGAGGATGCGTGCCGAGCCGTAACCGCCATTAAGGCAGACCATGGCCTTTACGTCATCGTCATGGAATAAGGCGTTCACATCATTGGCCCGCGCCTCATCGGTTCCGGAAAAGAAGCCGTAGGACCCGGACGTCGTCGGCATGACTTTTACCCGGTAACCGGCCTGCTTCAGACGTGCCACCGCCTTTGAAATATCCTGCCCCTCGTCATGCGTTGCCGGTGCCGCGATGCCGATGTAGTCACCGGTTTTCAGCGGCGCCGGAACATGAACGGCCGCATCCGTTACGACTCCCCCTTGTAATAGCGTTCCATCCCCTGAACATAGCCGTAGTCATCGTTTAAATACTGACCCGTCTTCTGGCGGTAACAGAGGTTGACCGTGACGAAGTCGGCAATATCCTTATGCTTCAGTTCTTTCTTCCGCATGGGGATTTCCAGCCAGGTATTGGTCGAGTCATTGTATATCCAGGCCTGTCCGCGGAAAATCTTATAGGTCAGGGTATACGTCCCTTCGATGCGTCCCGAATCTTCCGGCGAGCGGAAGACATTGACCTTAAAGATCCAGCCCTGGCCGTTATCTTTAATGGTTTCTAAGGAACTGAGGTCGACGTACATTTCGTAGCCCATGCCGAAGTTGATGGGCCGGTAATTACTGTTGGCTGCCAAGGGACTGTTGAAGAAGGCCTGGGCGCCAAAGATGCTGCCAAAGGTCAAGGCGGCGCCAAAGGTCACCGCAAGTAAGCTGTGCTTTAATTTCATGATCATCATCCTTTCTGTAATTATGTTTATTATAGCATAATTTCTCCTTACAAAACCCGATCCCACCTTGCCGGTCCATATCAAAACTGCGGGCATAAAAAGAAGCCTCCCACGATTGTGAGAGACTTCTGTATTAGCAGACCGATTCAAGGCCTGTAACCTTATTCCATATCGTAATCCTGAAGGGCTGCGACGTGATGATAGCCGTCGTTCTTGCCCTTATTGGCAAAGACGCGCAGGACTTCGCGAGCCGTGTCCAGAGAGGTCAGGCAGGGAACGGCTAATTCAACAGCCATGCGGCGGAGATTAAAGCCGTCACGTTCCGGATGTTTGCCATAGGTCAGGGTATTGAGGACCAAGTCGATTTTACCGTTGCGGATCATGGTGGCGATGTTCTGACCGCCTTCATGGATCTTGCGGACGATGTCGACGGGCATGCCGTGATCGTTGAAGTAGGAGCCGGTGCCTTCGGTGGCGATGATGTGGTAGCCCAGTTCCTTAAAGCCTTCGGCCAGATGGAGGGCTTCGGCTTTATCGCGGTCGGCGACGGTAACCAAGATCGTACCGCCGGCAGGGATCTTCATCTTAGCGCCGTTGACGGCCTTATACAGGGCTTCCGAGTAGGAATGGCCGATACCCATGACTTCGCCGGTCGATTTCATTTCCGGGCCGAGGGCGATTTCAGCGAGGCCAATCTTGCTGAAGGAGAAGACCGGAGCCTTAGCGGCAACGTGTTTCTTCGCCGGCATGAGGCCGCTGTGAATCCCCATATCCTTCAAGGTTTCGCCGAGGGCGATGCGGGTTGCGATTTCGACGATCGGGAAGTGCGTTACTTTACTGAGGAAAGGAACGGTACGGCTCGAACGCGGATTGACTTCGATGATGTACAATTTGCCGCGAGATACGACGAACTGGATGTTGACCGAGCCTTTGACCTGGAGTTCCAGGGAGATGCGGGTCGTATAGTCGACGATCTGAGCGATCATGTCATCGTCGAGGTGCTGCGGCGGGTAGACGGCAATGGAGTCACCGGAATGGACGCCGGCCCGTTCTACCTGTTCCATGATGCCCGGGATGTAGACGTCGGTTCCGTCGGCGACGGCGTCGACTTCGACTTCACGGCCTACCATGTATTCGTCGATGAGGATCGGATGATCCGGCGAAGCGATGACGGCTTCACGGAGATAGCGTTCCAATTCTTTTTCATTGTAAACGATTTCCATAGCTCGGCCGCCGAGGACGTACGACGGGCGGACGATGAGCGGGAATTCCAATTCGGACGCGACCTTCATGGCTTCTTTATCGCTGGTAGCAATGCGGCCGTCGGGACGAGGAATGTTCAATTTGGCCAGGACTTCATCGAAACGTTCCCGGTCTTCTGCCCGGTCCATGCCGTCGACCGAAGTGCCGAGGACGGTGACGCCGCGCTTAGCCAAGGGAGCCGCCAGGTTGATGGCCGTCTGACCGCCGAACTGGCAGATGACGCCGACGGGCTTTTCCTTTTCGACGACAGCCATGACGTCTTCGACCATGAGCGGTTCAAAGTACAGGCTGTCCGACGTATCGAAGTCGGTGCTGACCGTTTCCGGGTTGTTGTTGATGATGATGCTGTTCATGCCGGCCTTGCGCAGGGCCCAGGCAGAATGGACGGAGCAGTAGTCAAATTCGATTCCCTGGCCGATGCGGATCGGACCGGACCCGAGGACGATGACGCTCTTCTTGCCGAGCGGTTTGACTTCGTCTTCCGTCGCATAGCAGGAATAGTAGTACGGCGTAGCCGCTTCAAATTCAGCCGCGCAGGTATCGACCATCTTGAAGGTCGGCATAATGCCGTGGTCGACGCGGAACTGACGGACTTCTTCTTCCGTCTTTTTGGTAAATTCGGCGATGACGGCGTCGGGCATGCTGTAGCGTTTGGCCAAGCGAACGTTATCGATGGTCAGATTGTTGCGCTGCAGGTCGAATTCGACGTCGATGATGTTTTTGATTTTATGGAGGAACCACAGGTCGTAACCGGTGATGTAGTGAATCTTTTCTTCGCTGATGCCGAGGCGCAGGGCCTGAGCGACGACGAACAGTCGTTCATCATCCTGCTTCTGCAGGAGTTCGACGATATCGATGAGGGACTTGCTTTCAAGCTTCTTCATGGAAATGTAGTTGACACCGATTTCCAGGGAGCGAACGGCTTTGAGCAGGGCCCCTTCAAAGCAGCGGTCGAGGGACATGACTTCGCCCGTCGCCTTCATCTGGGTGCCCAGGGATTTATCGGCCAAGGCGAATTTTTCGAAAGGCCAGCGCGGAAACTTGACGACGCAGTAGTCGAGGGTCGGTTCGAAGCAGGCCGTCGTCTTGCCCGTAACGGCATTAGTAATCTGGTCCAACGTAAGACCGGTGGCCACTTTGGCGGCAACTTTGGCGATGGGATAGCCCGTCGCTTTCGAAGCCAGGGCCGACGAACGGCTGACACGAGGATTGACTTCGATGACGTAGTACTGGTTGCTGTTCGGGTCGAGGGCATACTGGACGTTGCAGCCGCCTTCGATTTTCAAGCGGCGGATGATATCGAGGGATGCCGTGCGCAGCATCTGATACTGCAGGTCATTCAGGGTCTGGCTGGGAGCGACGACGATGGAGTCGCCCGTATGGATGCCGACGGGGTCGACGTTTTCCATGTTGCAGACGATGATGCAGTTATCGGCCTTATCGCGCATGACTTCGTATTCGATTTCTTTCCAGCCGGCAACAGAGCGTTCGACGAGGATCTGATTGATCGGGCTGAGCTTGATACCGCGGGTAGCGATCATGAACAGTTCATCTTCGTCGTGGGCGATGCCGCCGCCGGTACCGCCGAGGGTAAAGGCCGGACGGACGATGATCGGGTAGCCGATTTTATCGGCAAATTCAATGGCCGAGGGAACGTCTTCAAAGATATCACTTTCCGGTACCGGCTGGTTGATATCGTTCATGGCCTTTTTGAATAATTCACGGTCTTCCGCTTCTTCGATAGCCGACAGGCGCGTACCGAGGAGCTGGACATTGTATTTTTCGAGAACGCCGGCATTGGCCAACTGGACAGCCATGTTGAGGCCGACCTGACCGCCGAGGGTGGCCAAGAGGCCGTCGGGCCGTTCTTTTTCGATGACTTCCGTAACGTAGTCGAGGGAAATCGGTTCGACATAGACGCGGTCGGCAATGTCTTCGTCGGTCATGATCGTCGCCGGGTTGCTGTTGATGAGGACGACTTCCAATCCTTCTTCTTTCAAGGCCCGGCAGGCCTGGGTACCGGCATAGTCAAATTCGGCGGCCTGCCCGATGATAATAGGGCCGGAACCGATAACGAGTACTTTCTTCAATCCTTCTACCATGTTATTTTTCCTCCATCATCTTGACGAATTGTGTAAACAGATACAGATTGTCCGTCGGTCCCGGCGAGGCTTCCGGATGGTACTGGACGCACATGATATTGCGGGACGGAACTTCAAAACCTTCAAGGGTGTTGTCATGGAGGTTGCGGTGGGTAATGACGACTTCATCCTTCGGAAGGGAATCTTCATCGATGATGTAGCCGTGGTTCTGAGACGTGATGTAGACGCGGCCCGTGCGGATATCTTTGACCGGATGGTTGGAACCGCGGTGGCCGAAGGTCAATTTACGGCTCTTGCCGCCAAGGGCCAGGCCGATGAGCTGCAGGCCCAGGCAGATGCCGAAAATCGGTTTCTTGCCCATGAGCTGTTTAACGTTATCGATGATATCGGGAATATCTTTAGGGTCGCCAGGGCCGTTGCTGAGGAAGATGCCGTCGGGATTGATGGCCAGTACGTCTTCGGCCTTGGTCGTTGCCGGGAAGATTGTCAGGCGGCAGTCGTTATTGACCAATTCACGAAGGATATTGCCCTTGGCGCCGTAATCCATGACGGCTACATGGTAGCGGCCGTCGCCCATGTGCTTGATGTCCCGCGTCGAAACTTTTTTTACGAGCTGCGTTTCAAGGGGCGTATCAAAGAGTTCTTTAATAGCGCTTTCTTCCATCGTTTCCGGTACGATAACGCCTTTCATGACCCCCTGGCTGCGGATAGCCCGGGTAATGGCACGGGTATCGACGCCGTAGAGGCAGGGGATGTGGTGTGTCATAATAAAGGTAGACAGCTGACCTTCATTCTGCCAGTTGCTCGGTTCTTCGCAGAGTTCGCTGACGATGAAGCCGGCAGCATAAGGGCGGTCAGCCTGTTCGATTTCATGGAACAAACCGTAATTGCCGATAATCGGATAGGTCAGGGTAATGATCTGACCGGCATAGGACGGGTCCGTAAAGGTTTCCTGATAGCCTGTCATGCCTGTATTGAAGACAACTTCGCCGACGGCCGGTTCGTCCATCAGCATATTGCCGTAAAATTTCTGTCCGTTCTCTAATATGAGGACACCTTTCATTATAAAACCTCCCCGTTTTTCATCACAAATTTACCATTGACGATGGTCGCTGCCGCCTTCCCTTTGAAGATCATTTCATCAAAAGGAGTCGACTTTCCCTTGGAATAGAATTTCGAGGAATCGACGGTCCATTCTTTATCGAGATCAAGGAACGTTAAATCGGCATCTTTCCCCGGTGCAATGACGCCGGCATCCAGATTGAGGATCTTGGCCTGAGCCGTCGACATGACATTGACCAGGCTCATGAGGTCGATGATGCCCGTATGATACAAATGGGTCAGCATAGCGCCGACACTCGTTTCAAGGCCGACGAAGCCGCTGGGTGCCAAATTGAATTCCTGGTCTTTTTCTTCCCATTCATGGGGTGCATGGTCGGTAACGACAGCATCGATGGTGCCGTCTTTAAGCCCTTCGACGCAGGCATCGCGGTGGATGTCCGAGCGGATCGGCGGATTCATTTTGTAGCGCGTTTCAAAGGTGCGCAGGGCTTCATCGGTAAAGATGAGGTGCTGCGGCGTAACTTCTGCCGTAACCTGGACGCCGCGCTTTTTAGCCTGGCGGACGAGGTCGACGGCGTTCTTGGTGCTGATGTGGGCGATGTGGACCGGTGTTCCCGTCGCTTCTGCCAAGAAGATGTCGCGGGCAACGGCGATGTCTTCGGCAACGGCCGGACGGCCTTTCATGCCCAATTCATTCGATACGACGCCTTCGTGCATATTCCCGCCTTCGATGAGGTTGTCATCTTCGCAGTGGTCGATGATGATCTTGTGGAACATGCTGGCATATTCCATGGCTTTACGCATGAAGTCGGAATTTTCGACGTAGTGGCCGTCATCGGAAAAAGCGACGACTCCTTCTTTGGCCATCGCGCCCATGGCCGACAATTCCTGGCCCTGCTGGCCTTTAGAAATGGCGCCGATAATTTCTACCTTAACCTTCGCTTCGTGTTCGATCTTATACTTCAAGCCGTCGACGACAATGGCCGAATCGATGACCGGTTTGGTGTTAGGCATGGTGGCTACGCGGGTAATGCCGCCGGCAGCCGCTGCCTGAGTTCCCGTTTCGATCGTTTCCTTGCCCGACTGGCCGGGTTGACGGAGATGGACGTGCATATCGATGAAGCCCGGTGCTACGACGAGACCGGAAGCGTCAAAAACTTCTTCTGCCTTGTCTGCCGTGAGATTGGCACCGACTTCTTTAATTTTTCCATTTTCAATGAGGATATCGCAAATTTCATCCTGCTGCATAGCCGGATTGATAACTCTGCCGCCTTTAACGAGTAATGTCAACGTCATCGCCTCCCATAATTGTCAGATATAATACGGCCATGCGGACGGATACGCCGTTCATGACCTGTTCCTGAATCGAAGAATGTTCGCTGTAGCAAACGTCGGAATCAATTTCGATGCCGCGGTTCATCGGGCCCGGATGAAGGACGAGGACGTCGTCTTTAGCCCATTTGAGGCGGTCTTTCTTGATTCCAAACAGCGAGTTATATTCGCCGGCGCTGGGGAAGAATCCGATGCCCTGCCGTTCCTTCTGAATGCGCAGGACGTTGATGACGTCGGCATCCTTGAGAGCTTCCTTCAGGTCATAGTGGACGGTGACGCCCATGGCTTCCAGTTCCGGCTGGAGCAGCGTCCGCGGGCCGACGAGGTGGACGTCGGCGCCCATCGTCTTGAGGCCGTAAATATTGGAACGGGCAACGCGGCCGTGGTCGATATCGCCGACGATGACGACCTTCAATCCTTCGATGCGGCCCTTCACTTCCTGGATGGTGAACATGTCGAGGAGGCCCTGCGTCGGATGTTCGTGAGCTCCGTCACCGGCGTTGATAATGATCGGGTCGACACAGCGCTGGGCAAAGTACGGCGAACCTTCCTGTTTCTGACGCATGACGATGGCATCGACACCCATGGCCGTCACCGTTAAGAGCGTGTCGCGGAAGCTTTCCCCTTTTTGAATGGAACTTCCTCGGGGCGTGAAATTGATGACGTCGGCACCGAGATACTTGGCAGCCATTTCAAAAGAACCGCGGGTACGGGTACTCGGTTCCCAAAACATGTTGACCACCGACTTGCCTTTGAGCAAAGACAGTTTCTTGTTGTCGCTCTTGACGACAGCCTTCATTTTCTTGGCCACCTTCAAGATCAACTCAATTTCTTCCCTCGGCACTCCTTGGAGTCCCAACAGGCTCTTGCCCTGTATATTAACCATCGAATCCTCCTTGAAAAAAAAGACCTCTGCCGAAAGGCAAAGGTCATATTCTAAGCATGGCAAAATATGTCCCTTTGTAGCCTCTCCGGACTATATTAAAGGTACAAGCTAGAAGTATAAGAATCACACAGCCTCACAGGACTGTCGTATATTCTCTATCTATTTTATCGGCCATGGCCTATAAAGTCAAGAAATTTTTTAGGGTCTTCCCTAAAGCCGGATTATTTTTAAGCCTGGTCCGCCGGCGTAATCATTACCTCCTGCGGGGAAACGGACACGTTATTGTACAAGGCTTCAAAAAGCTGAGCCGGTACGTACATCGTGCCGTTAACATTGACCGGGCCCGTGCCATATTGGAAGATGCGGTTCAAATTGATTTTCTTAATCGTCCCGATGCGTTCATACCAGTCTTCACCGGGTTTGATGATGATATAGGCAATGTTCATTTCGACGCGGACGCTCTGGTCCGTCGGGTCCCAATTTACCGTATACCCTAACTGTTCAGCGACTTTACGCAGTGGAATCATGACCACATCGCCTTTCTGCAGCACCGCTCCGTCAGCCGGATCCATGACCTTGCCGGCAACCATGAGTTTACACTGCTGGATGGCCGTCAATCCCGGCACCGATACATAGGGCCCCATGATTGGCCCTTCATTATACGCAAAAGCAGGACTAACCGCCAAGGCCGCCATAAACAGGGCCGCCATCATACACTTTTTCATAAGGGACTCCCCCTCCCATCAAACATAAGCGATAGATAATGACATATGTTTATATATTTCGACAAAGAAGTAAGTTCTCCTGCTTTCGGACTGACCCAGTCCAATAAAATCCAAAGGAATTTACAATATTCCGAAATGATTCCTTACAATGCCATCCAACTGCTCGGCAATCTTCGAAAAGGGCTGATTCAAATCGAGTGTTTTTACAGAAATTTGATTGCCGCTCATATGATAGACATGATTGGGCACCACGTCGCTATCAGTTTTCGCATAGAGCAGCATTCCAGAAACCTGGTGCCCTGTTCCGGCAACCTCGGCGTCTTTGTTCTTCACATACGTGAAGATCTGATACAAGTTGCCGGAATGAAGGGTCTCTACGTCAAAATGGGTCTGCAGTATCCGATGGTAATATTTGGCATCGATGATGAGTGTCTGACAACCGTACGTCAGTGTGATATCGGTCTGCATGACGGGAAGCAAGGCATCAAAACCATCATCGAGCTGCCAGGGAATTTGCGACGCCCGTGCGGAGAATCCTTTTAGCCGCTGGCCAAATTCTTGTACATAATATTCGAGAATAAATTTCTCATACAGGCGACTCATTCGCTGTTCATCCAAAAAGCCCATCAGACGAAACTTGCCTTCTTCGGTTGTCAGAAGCGAGCCTTCTATCAGCAGTTGAGAAATGGCAAGCAGCATCTGATACGTGCGATTATTTCGCTGAAAGCAGATGTCCGAGAATCGGACCTGTTTTAAATCAATTTCGGCAACATTCGAGAAAAACAGCATTTCCCGCTTGAGTTCTGCCTTATACTTGTCCTGTACATCTTCCTGCTTCAACAGCAAGCAAACCGTCGATTTTAGAATCCGGTTGAGTAAGTTGTCCTCGGAAAGGTCTCCATAGTCACAGGTCACCGCAATACGGTGCTGCAACCGATTTTTCAGCGTCCCCGGCAGATTGATTTTTCCGCGAACGACGTATCGATTTTCTACGCGATGAATATATTCACGGTAAAGGCCTTGCTTGAGCTGCAAACCGATTCCTTTAGAAAGAATCGCCGCAAACAGATTGTTGATATTCTCAAAAGGCTCTTTCTCGATTTCTTCATAGGTAGATTGTCTGAGTATGGCGAAGGCATAGGACAGCATGTAATAGATATTTTTTATAAAGATGCGCTTATCCTTTGTCATTGAAAGACTCCATGCAGGATCGTATCCCAACGCTGCACCTTGCTGTCATCGTCAAACCAGTATTCCGAAAGCATGGGCAAAATATCATAATCGACAACGGCCTGCATCCATCTGTCGGTACAGTTATCTTTCGTCCTACCGCAGAAATAGCTGTGTCCGATACAGAATCCCTTCCCCAGGGATTTATCTCGCCGAAGTTCTTCATTTAGTTCGCTGACTTTAGAAATGAGTTCATTAAAGGTTTCATTCGCCAGCTTATCCTTATAGGCGTTGAACCCCTTTGAATCGAATCCCGGTTCAAGTTCAAAAAAGCTGAACCGCCGCCGCAAGGCATAATCAATCATGGCCAGGCTTCGGTCAGCCGTATTCATCATGCCGATGATATAGAGATTGTCCGGTACAGAAAAGGGTATGCCATTATACGCAAGGGTGATCGTCTTACCACGGTAGTCTTTTTCAATTAGCATTAACAGTTCCCCAAAAATTTGACTCAAGTTACCGCGGTTGATTTCATCAATGATAAAGAAGAATTTCTTATCCCGTTGATTGGCGGCCTTCTGACAGAACCGGTAAAATACCCCCGTTTTCAACGTAAAACCGCCCGACTCATTCGGCTTATACCCCATCATGAAATCCTCATAGGAATAACTCTGATGAAACTGAATGAATTCAATCTGATGGTCGTTCTTTTCTCCCATCAGCGAATAGGCCAGTCGGTTAGCACAGAAGGTCTTGCCGACGCCGGGCGCCCCCTGCAGGATGACGTTCTTCTTATTAAACAGCACTTCCGTCAGACGATCATAGTCCTCCGCAGACAGATAGACTTCAGACAGAAAATCATCTTTTGTATAGGGTTGCATCGCCGCATCCATCTTCAAGGGATTTTCATCGCGAATCATATCCATGATGAATTCATACTCAGCCTTAGTCAACTTGAAAAAGCTGCCGTTCGGATTTCGGAAAAATTCCATATCCTTTAGTTCCGGACATTCTTTGAGCGTCTGATAGTCTATGGGAGAAGACAATCCTTCCGTCTTTTCAAAATATATCTTCGACCCGTCCTGTCCTTCTTTAACTTGGACAAGCGCCACGATCTGCTTTACCGGGTTTGCTTCATAACCGATAACGAAATCACCGGCCTTGGCATCGATAAAGTGCTGGAAAATTCTTCGCTTATGCCCGTCTTCGTTATATAGGGTATAAGCCTCAACTTCGCCAACTTGCAGATTCGAAAAACTCCAGATTTTTGGATTGGCGTTCATCCACCAGTAGGAAGGTTCAGCCTTTTCATCAGCAGACGCTGCGAAAAGGTCAACATCACTCAAATCAACCTGATCAAGGGCCTTTGAAAGGGGATCACGCAGTTTCCATATAAAAGCGCCACCATCTTCTTTGGATGCGTATTTCCCCACATATAAGACGGGCCACCATTTGGAATCTCTAGAATCACGATCAGGCGGCAGGGGACAACCGGTCTTTTCCGCGACTCGCCTTGCCAAAGCCGATGAATTGGCGTTATAGAAATTCTTTGATTCCCCGTATGTAGCGGCCAGCTGTGTACAACTAGCGGCTCCGCCACACTCTTTGAGCCGCTTCATAATTTGGAGACAACTTTCGTTAAAAACGTCCTTATCCTGTAAAAGCGTCCCCCAATCCTGTTCCGTCAATCCCGGATCATAGTCCGACGGGGTTGGCTGCCATCCCTCGCTTGGGGACCCATCCTCCCCGGAATGATGACCTTTGGCATAGTCCCGACTGATATAGAATCCGACATCGAAGGTCAGTGTTTTCAGCTCCGGATCCGGATAGCAGGTGTCCGTGAGCTGACTTCGAAAGAGCTCCACAAGCTCCGTATCTTGCTTCAGTTCTTCACAGATTTCATCATAGAATTCATAAAAATTTCGAAGATTATCCCTATAGGAACCTTTCTTAAACCGATAGCCACTTTCCAATACGTCCGATACGGCTTTCACCTCTCCGAACTTATAGATGTAGTATTTTTCCGGATATCGCAGCCATAGGTAGACGGTTATGGCATTTTCATGCTGGTAGTGCTGGTCGCCCTCCTTACCATATTTATCGCGAAGAATAGCAGACTTTGTCTTAAAAACATGGATACGATCATAAACCTCCTTATCTTCATCAAAGAGATCTAGATACATGGCTCGGACTTCCTCGGGTTCATGCTTAGCAAAGCCGAGGATCATTCCCTTGGGGAAATTATTCATAGACGTAAGCAAATTATCGGTCTCGGCCAGTGACTTTGACAACATAGCTGCAAAATCAGCTGCATCTACATCCCAATTATCCTGAAAACATTTGATGGCTTCCCATTTGTATTTTTCCTCTTTCCAATGATTCGGCAGAAAATCTTTTTTATACTGAGTCAGAATTTCCTTTAACCTGGATTTATTGAACATGGACTGTACCTCCTTTAAACTGCATGCATACAGCTATCTATGTCCAAGCGTAACATCACGATACTCACTGGACACGATTCCCTATCCTGCGCACTTACAAATCATCTATCCCTATCCATTTGAATTCACATCTATATTTTGACATAAAAAATCGACCTCTTACAGTTAGATCTTTTTCAAGTCCAACTCCAAGAGGTCGGTTTATGGCATGAGTTTTAGGATGTCCCATGTCTGCTTAAAGGGAGCCTGTCAAAAAGAGCCGTCCTTTGTCAATTAAAAGCTAAAGAATCCCGTTTCATCGGCCATGGGCACGATGGGGAATCCATGGGGTACAGGCTGGACGATCATGAATACTAAGGCCGTCAAGACGGCGACGCCCAGGGTCAGGTAAGAGAAGCTGCCTTTGCCCGAATGTTCATACAAGCCGAAAAGGCGAATGCCGACAGCTGTACCGATGGTAGCAAACAAGGCACCGATTGAAAAATAGCGGTACACGCCGTACGAAACGACCAAGGCAATCAGCATGGCCCCATTGATGACGATGGGGAAGCATTTCGACAAGACCGATTCAGGATTGCGGCGCATGGCCGTCAGCCAGTCCGTCCCGTCGATGCCGCTGAGGCCGGTAAGCAGTGCCGACAGGTACAGCCATTTATCCCACCAGGCCGTGCCTTTGCGCCGGTCACCCATGCGCCACATGATGACCGCGTACAGCAAGATCGTAACGCCGCCGACGATGTAGTAATAATTTTCCGGAATGAACTGAACGGCAACGGCTCCGATGATCACTAAGACGCTGGCTGAAATGACCATCTGAACGATCTGCCATTTTGAAGGCCGGGACTTGGGGTTCATTTCCCGGTAAATCTTAGCAAAGATTTCCAAGAGGAATACGAGGATAAAGAAAGCGATACCGACAAAAGGATTCAGGGCCGCCACCCCGACGGTAATCAAGATGGGGATAGCCAGCCGCACGCCGGGGAAGAAGGCAAAGCTTTTGATCCGCATGACGTGGAGCTGGGAGTAGACGGTAAAATACGTAAAGACGTTAAACATCAACATAGCCGAGATGGCTTCGACCGGTTTGGCTCCCATATACAAAAACAGGAGGAGGACACACATGCTCATATTCATACCCGTAAAGCGGGCGAATATGGTCCCCATCAAACCGGCCACAAAAAACGGGGCTATGGCCGATAACATTTCCATGAACAAAACATCTCCTGACCTAAATTATTTTAAGTGATGGCTTCCCCGTTCGGTCATGGGGATGCTCTGTTTGCAGAGAGGGCATTCTTCCGGTTTGTACGTCGGAACCGTCAAGTGAAGCAGAGCCTGTACCTTGTCTTTCGGTACACCGAATTCAGCCTTACCGCCGCTGCGGTCGACGAGGAGGCCGACACCGACGATGACGCCGCCGGCTTTATTAACGACATCGACGACTTCCTGAACCGAACCGCCGGTGGTTACGATATCTTCTACGATAAGGACGCGTTCACCCGGTTCGATATGGAAACCGCGGCGAAGGGTCATGACGCCCTTTTCCCGTTCCGTAAAGATGGCTCGCGTACCGAGAGCTTTGCCGACTTCATGAGCCAAGAGGATGCCGCCGGTCATGGGGCCCATAACGGTCTGTACATTCTGGTCCTTAAAGCGTTCAGCCAATTCCTTGCAGAGCTTTTCCGTATATTCCGGATGTTGGAGAACGTTGAATTTTTCGACATACAGCGGGCTGTGCAGTCCCGACGTCAAGAGAAAATGACCTTCCAATACGGCCTTGGTTTCGACTAATAACTGTCTTACTTCTTCTTCTGTCAACATAATGAATTATACCCCCTGAATTTCTGCTAAAATCTTTGCGGCTGCTTCTTTCGGATCGTCCGCTTTGGTAATCGGCCGGCCGATAACTAAATGGGAAGCCCCGTCACGCAGCGCCTGAGACGGCGTCGTAAAGCGTTTCTGGTCGTTGGCAACGGCAAAAGTAGGCCGAATGCCCGGCGTGACGATGAGGAATTCCGGACCGTTCATCGAACGGATTTCCTTAGCTTCATACGGCGACGATACGGTACCGTCGATACCGGCTTCTTTGGCAAGTCTTGCTAGGTTTTTGACCGAGTCGGCAATATTGTCCCGACCGCCGATTTCCTTCCAGGCATCTTCATCGATGCTGGTCAGCACGGTGACGGCCAACAGGCGCGGCCGTTCGATACGTAATTTTTCCGCTTCATCACGGACGGCTTCGGCTGCCGCTTCCATCATGGCCCGGCCGCCCGTACCGTGAAGGGTCATGAAGTCAGCGCCGAGACGGGTCAAAGCGCGAATACTCTGCCCGACGGTATTGGGAATGTCGTGTACTTTCAAATCGAGGAAAACGTGTTTTCCCTGATCCTTCAAATACCGCACCGCATCGGGACCGGCACTGTAAAACAGTTCCATCCCGACTTTATAAAAGGAAACACGGTCCCCCAGTGTCTCAACCAGCTTCTTCAAGTCTTCCAGTGAATGGACATCCAAAGCCACAATGATTCTATCATCTGCCATGAGCTCTCCTCCTGTATACTTATATAGGCATATCTAGTTAATTGTGTCATGTTTTACCATGCCTGTCAAGGCGATGCGGCCTCACTTCGAAGCGGCACTGCGGTACCACTCATAGGTGCGGCGGATCCCTTCGGCAAGGTCTGTCGGAGGAACGAATGAAAGAAGCGATTCCAAGGTCTTATTGCTTAAGACCGAGCGCATAATATCGCCGGGCCGGGCGTCCTTATAGTCAACGGATACGGCATGGCCCACGGCTTTTTCAAAGCTTTCGATCAGTTCGTTGACGCTGGTTTCGGTTCCCGTCGACACGTTTATCGTATGATAGCCGGTAAGGGGCAGGGCCCGGATGATGGCCTGGGCGATATCCCCGGCATAGACGAAATCCCGCGTTTGCTTACCGTCGCCATAGACCGTAAGGCCTTGGTTCTCCGATAAGAGTTTACAGAAGATGCTGACGACACCGCCTTCGCCCTTTTCGCCCTGTCGTTCACCGTAGACATTGGCAAAGCGAAAAACGGTAGCATCCAAGCCGTACAGCTCATGATAGACCCGCAGGTAGTGCTCTGTCGTCATCTTGGTAACGCCGTAAGGCGACGTCGGCAGCAGGCGTTCGCCTTCTTCCAGGGGAATATTCAAATTATCGCCATACACGGCAGCGCTCGATGAAAAGAGAATATGAGGTACCTTATAGGTCCGGCATCCTTCCAGGACCTGAAGAACGCCTTCTAAATTAACCCGGCAGTCGACGATTGGCTGTTCTACGGAAAAAGGAACCATCGTCTGGGCTGCCAAATGGACGACAGCCGAGAAGGAATGCCTTCTGAAAACGGCGTCTAACGCGTCTTTATCACAGATATCCCCTTCGATCAGCTCCATCCCGCTGGGCACATGGTCTCGAGACCCGCCGGATAAATTGTCGAAAACGACGACCTGTATATCCGGCCGCCCCTGCAGCGCTGCCAAGATATGTGATCCAATAAACCCGGCACCGCCAGTAATCAAGATTTCCACGTTGATAGGCCCTCCATTACGTATTGATAGGATCCGGCATCGATATGCCGGAAAAATTCAGTCGCCGTCAATGAGGCGGCGTATTTCATTTAATTTTGCCTCACTGTCCGGATTCTGGGAGTGAAATCGGAGGAGCTCATCGAAAGCTCCCTGCTCTCTGGCAAGTCTCCGACTCTCATCATAAACCAAGTCAAAATAAAAGCAAAGGGTACCGACATAAAAATCCATAAAGGTCTTTTTCACCTGCGTCTGGACGAGTTTTTTCTGCCGGGCCTCTTTCATGACGGCCGCTGAAATGGGCTGATGTTCAAAGTCCGTATCATCGACACGCCATACATTCAGACCTTGCCGCAGGCCGTCGGCACAGACCTTAAAGATATCGAGTTTATCGGCATCGCGGATGAGCTGGCAAAAAAGGCGCTGCCGCGGCGATAGATCCTCCGACAAGCGATAGGCATTATGCTGAGCAATGGCCTTTTCAATGACGACATCCTCTCTATCATCGTGCAGAAAATCGCGGATATGGCCTTCCTGAAATAAATATCGCGCCCCATATTTCGCATGGTCCATGGACTGATAATCGATGAACGTATGGTATTCCCGCAGTTGTTCAAAGCGGCCGATGTCGTGAAGGACACCGATGAGCCAGGCCAAATCCACGTCGTCCGGCGAAAGGTGTAAGGCTCGCGCCAGTCGGTCACACCAGGAACTGACCCGTAAAGAGTGGGCTAACTTCAGGGAAACGCCTTCATCGGCGGCATCAAAGTTTGCTGCATAGCTTTTAAACTGTGAAATTACGAAATCGCGATTCATCCGGCATGCCGCCTTTCGTCAAAAATTAAACTTCGAATCCCTGTGGATGGAAAGGCTGAATCTCCATTTCCTGAACGGTTTCCCCGTCGGCTGCGAAGGTGATGATGCCTTTGACGCAGTCTTCTTTCAATACCTTAGGAACCCAGGTCCGGTCCCCTTTCCACATTTCGTCGTAAGGAAAGTCATGAGGCGCAAACCAGCAAGGCTCCATTTCTTCACTCTCACAGACTTCCCCCTGCCAATGACGCAGGATATAGACGTATCCGATATGATCCAGTTCAGGAGCTGCGCTAAAATGAAAGTCCAGGAAACCGACCAATTCAAAATCCTTTTCCTCGGCCCTTAAGCCCGTTTCTTCTCGAAGCTCTCTTACGGCGCACTGCAAAAAAGTTTCGCCGGCTTCGATTTTTCCGCCGAAGCCATTCCATTTGCTGACGCCAAAGCCGCGTTTTTTACGGCCTAACAATACTTTCCCGTCCGGCCGAACGGGAAAGCAAAGTGTCGTGGGACGCATGGTCCTTACCTCTTTTTATGAAAATATTCGTGCTCTTTCGAAAGTTCCTGCAAAATCGTTTCGATGGTCCAGGAAATATTATTGGGCGTCAGCATGGCCTTTAAAGGTACGTTTTTAAGGCGGCCCCGGCGAATGCTGTCCAAGAGCAGGTTGACGACTTTATGGTCGAATCCGCAGAGAATGATCGCTTCTTTCGTAACCGGCGGCAGATTTTCATCTTCATTCATATTTTCGTGAACTCTCGCTTCTTCCGTGTCCTGTCGCATGGCCGAGATTTCGGCGATTTCTTCATCGGTCAGGCCCAAGACCTTGCCGACGGTTTCTCCCTTTTCGTCATCGGTCACGGCCTTGATCTTCGATTTCGTAAGCAAGGCCAACAGTTTAAGTTGTTCCAGTCGTTCCGGGGTGAAATTTACAGCTAACATCATACGATACGGCATAGTATCACTCCTTTTCCAGAAAATGAAGCTCGTTCCGGAGATTCCGGATGAGCATATACAAAAAGGAGCTGTCTCAGGACAGCTCCTTCTCATTCATACGTTTATACTAATTCGATGATTACCATCGGAGCAGCATCGCCCTGACGAACGCCAGTCTTGATGATGCGAGTATAACCGCCCTGACGATCGGTGTATTTCGGTGCAATTTCGTCAAACAGTTTTTTGACAACATCTTCATCCACCATGTATGCCAAAGCCTGACGGCGAGCGTGGAGATCGCCGCGTTTTGCGAGGGTAAGCATTTTGTCAGCGACTTTGCGAAGTTCTTTTGCCTTTGCTTCCGTCGTTTCAATGCGTTCATGCTGGAATAAAGAGGTGACAATGCTGCGCAGCAATGCTTTACGTGCGGAGCTGTCTCGTCCCAACTTTCTATAAGCCATTGTTCATCCTCCTCGAACTATTCTTCATTACTCGATTTTAAGTAGTAGTTGTGCATTTCTAACTTTTCAATAATTTCATCGACAGATTTCTTGCCGAGGTTGCGAATCTTCGACAAGTCGTCTTCCGTCCGTTCGGTGAGATCGCCAATGGTGTAAATATTTGCACGTTTCAGGCAATTCGAAGCGCGGACAGACAAGTCAAGAATTTCGATCTTGATTTTGCCCTTATCGGGTTCTGTCGATTCTTCCACGGGTTCGCCATCGTCGTCAGTGAAGATAGCTTTTTCATCGTTTACCTTTGCATCGGTTGCGATGTTCTGGAAGTAGTTTAAGTAGCTGATCATAATCGATGCAGCCTTAGCAACGGCATTTTCAGTCGTGATGCTGCCATCTGTCGTTACTTCAAGGGTCAACGAATCATAGTCCATTTCGTTGCCTACCCGGATGTTGCCAACGCTGTAGTTCGTGCGCACAATCGGAGAGAAGATGGAATCGATGGGAATGACGCCGATCATATCCGTTTCTTTCTTGTTCTGCGTGGACGGAACATAGCCTTTACCGCGTTCGATATGGCACTGCATATGGATGTCAGCTTCCGTATCGAGGGTTGCGATATGAAGATCCGGGTTTAAAATTTCAATGTCTGAGTTTACGTTAAGATCGTTTGCAGTGAATTCACATTCACCAGAGATATCGATAGTGATGTCGACTTCGTCTACGTCATCATCCAGGAATTTAATCCGAACCTGCTTGAGGTTGAGGATGATTTCCGAAACGTCTTCCCGGACACCGGGAATGGTCGAAAATTCATGGAGAACACCATCGATTTTAATCGAAGTGATTGCTACGCCATCCAGTGATGCCAGGAGGACACGCCGCAAACTATTACCCAATGTGATTCCGTAACCCCGATCCAGAGGTTCGCATACGAATTTTCCATAGGTACCGCCGTCGTTGACTTCGACGGTTTTAACTTTAAATTTGTTATCTTCGCTCATCAGGAAAATCCTCCTATTTCAGAATCAAAACACCTTGGTTAATCATCGATTATACGCGTCTCCGTTTAGGCGGACGGCAACCGTTATGCGGAATAGGCGTTACGTCTTTGATGGAGTTTACTTCGAGACCTGCTGCCTGCAATGCGCGGATAGCAGCTTCACGACCCGAGCCCGGACCTTTTACGAAGACTTCTACCTGACGAAGGCCATGTTCCATAGCTGCTTTTGCAGCCTGTTCAGCAGCCATCTGTGCAGCAAACGGAGTGCTCTTACGGGAACCGCGGAAACCGAGGCCGCCGGCACTTGCCCAAGACAGTGCATTGCCTTTTGTATCACTAATCGTAACGATTGTATTGTTGAATGTAGAACGAATATGAGCTGCGCCCGATTCTACATGTTTCTTTTCTTTTCTTTTATTGCTTCTGACATTCTTAGCCAAAATCGTTTCCCTCCTTACTTAAAGAATCTTATTTCTTCTTACCTGCTACAGCTTTTCTCGGACCTTTACGCGTACGTGCATTGGTCTTGGTGCGCTGACCGCGAACGGGAAGACCTGCGCGATGACGTTTGCCGCGATACGAATTAACTTCGATCAGGCGTTTGATGTTGAGTGCTGTGTCACGGCGAAGATCGCCTTCTACTTTATAATCAGAACCGATGACTTCACGAATTTTCTGTACTTCGTCTTCCGTCAAATCGCGAACGCGGGTATCCGGGTTTACGCCAGTCTTCGCCAGAATCTGCTGGGAAGAAGAAAGACCAATACCTAAAATGTAAGTCAAACCAATTTCAACTCGTTTATCACGTGGTAAATCCACACCGGCTATACGTGCCATCTATTCATTCACCTCCTGCTTATTAACCCTGTTTCTGTTTATGTTTCGGATTTTCGCAAATGACCATGACACGGCCTTTACGTTTAATGATTTTGCATTTTTCGCAAATCTTTTTTACTGACGGTTTTACCTTCATTATTAACCTCCTGCGTAATACTCTTACTTAAAGCGGTATGTAATGCGACCGCGATTCAGATCATACGGTGTCAATTCAAGTGTGACCCGGTCGCCCGGAAGGATACGAATGAAATTCATACGCATTTTACCGGAGACATGAGCCAACACGATGTGTTCATTTTCAAGTTTGACTTTGAACATGGCGTTTGGCAAGGCTTCAACGACGACGCCTTCTACTTCAATGACATCTACCTTCGACATAGTAACCTCCCTGGTCAATTCTTCATAGCCCGGTTTAAGACGGACCGTATCCATTCATTGCTGATTCTCACGGGACCAGCGCTTCCTTCAGATACGCTCGTTCCCAATATCCGGAGATGCCGGCAGTTCTTTTTCTTCGGCTTATCCAGGTTGTACTTTCTACCGTCAGCAATCCATACGTAGGGATAAGCCAAACTGCCGACAACAACATACAAGCAGCCTTTATCCTTGCCTGCCAGGCATTCTACGACCGTGCAGACAGGTATCATCGGAGTTCGTTCCATCATTCATCCGGTAAGGTCAGAATTTCAGGGCCGTTTTCCGTGATCGCTACTGTATGTTCGAAGTGGGCTGCCGGTTTGCCGTCTTGTGTGACGACGGTCCAGCCGTTTTTCAACTGGCGGACTTTTTCCGTACCCATATTGATCATCGGTTCCAGAGCCAGGACCATGCCCGGTTCCAACAACTCGCCGTGACCGGGCATACCGTAGTTCGGTACTTCCGGATCTTCGTGCATATCCGTGCCAATGCCGTGTCCGACGTAATCTCGGACGACGCTGTACCCAAAGGATTCAGCGTAGGCCTGGACGGCATGACCGATATCGCCAAGGTGATTGCCGGCTACAGCCTGTTCGATGCCTTTGTAAAGGCATTCTTCAGTAACCTTCAATAATTTGAGGGTTGCCGGGTTCACGTGGCCGACAGGAATCGTTACCGTCGAATCGCCATGGTAGCCATTTTTATTTACAACTAAATCAACGCTGATTATATCGCCATCTTTAAGCTTGCGATGGCCCGGAATCCCATGGACGACTTCTTCATTTACGCTGGCGCAAATAGTTGCCGGGAATCCGTAATAGCCTTTACAGCTCGGAAAAGCGCCGCAACTGCGGATATAGTCTTCACAGCGCTGGTCGAGCTCACCCGTCGTAATGCCGGGCTTTGCCAGCTTTTTCATGAGAGCTAAGGCATTGGCCGTAATACGGCCAGCGTCGCGAATATATTCAATTTCCCGTTTTGATTTTAAGATGATCATGCTTATTTACTCTTTTCAAGACTAGCGATGATGTCTTTATATACATCATCCATATTCTGTTCCCCATCAATTTCAATATAGAGATTGGAATTTTTATAGTAGTCAATGAGCGGTTTCGTCTGTGCAGCGTATACACTCAGACGCTTTTTGACGGTTTCAACTTTATCGTCGTCGCGCTGGTATAATTCACCGCCGCATTTATCGCAAACGTTCTTTACCTTGGACGGTTTGAATGTGACATGGTATGTCGTACCGCAAGAGCGGCAGATCTGACGGCCCGTCGTCCGCTTGATGAGTTCTTCATCCGGAACGGCGATGTTGATGACGCCATCGAGTTTGATGCCGAGATCCCGAAGGATGGCATCGAGGGATACAGCCTGGCTGGTCGTACGCGGGAAGCCGTCGAGGATAAAGCCTTTTTTGCAGTCGTCTTTGGAAAGACGTTCCTTGACAATTCCTACGGTAACAGCATCGGGTACGAGCTGGCCGTTGTCCATATACTTTTTGGCTTCAAGACCGAGCGGAGTCTGTTCTTTTACAGCTGCCCGGAACATATCGCCTGTCGAAATCTGGGGAATACCATATTTGTCAATCAATCGTTCAGCCTGGGTACCTTTACCGGCCCCCGGAGGGCCCATTAAAAGAATATACACTCAAACTACCCCCTTATTATTTCATAAATCCTTGATATTGTCTATTCAAAACTAAGGATTCTGCCTGCTTCATCGTATCGATGGCAACACCGACGACGATGAGGATGGCCGTACCGCCGAAGTAAACCCCTTCAATGCCAGTAATCCAACCGATGAAGTTCGGCAGGATGGCGATGAATGCTAAGAAGAAGGCACCGGCGAGGGTAATTCTCGTCATGATGCGATCGATATACAGGGCTGTCGGCTGGCCCGGACGAATACCGGGGATGAAGCCGCCATACTTCTGCATATTTTCCGTAAGCTGAGGGATGTTCAGCGAAATAGCCGTGTAGAAATATGTGAAGAACATGATCAGAACGGCGTACATGACCGTGTTAGTAACGGTGCCCCATGCAAAGTAGCTGGCAATCCATTGGACTGTGTCATTCTGTACGAACTGTGCGATCGTGATCGGGAACATCAGTACAGACGATGCAAAAATGATGGGGATAACGCCGGCCTGGTTGACTTTCAGCGGAATATGTGTCGAGTGGCCTCCGTACATCTTGCGGCCGACAATGCGTTTAGCATACTGTACGGCAACGCGTCGCTGTCCCTGGGTAACTTCGATGACCACAATGATCATGAACAAAGCGATAACGACAAAAAGTAAGGCCTGGAAGATGTTAATCGAACCGGCCTGAATGTACTGATAAATCGTCATGACGCCCTGAGGGAAACGCGCTACGATACCGGCGAAGATGATCAGCGAAATGCCATTGCCGATACCACCGGCTGTGATCTGGTCACCGAGCCACATGAGGAAGCAAGTCCCTGCCGTGAGAATCAGTGATACCATGACGACCATAGCCCAGCTGTCGACGATGAGTGCACCGTTGACTTTCAGTGCATAGCTCATGGCAAAGGCCTGAATCAATGCCAGGACAACCGTACCGTACCGCGTGACCTTTTGGATCTTATCGCGGCCTTCCTGATTATCCTTGGCCCATTGTTCAAAGGTTGGAACGACGGCGGTCAGCAGCTGCATGATGATCGACGCGTTGATGTACGGCGTGATGCTCATAGCCAGGATGGAGAACTTACTCAGTGCTCCGCCGGCGAACAAGTCGAGAAGTCCGAACAAGTTGCCGCTGCTGAAGAGGTTTTCAATGACCGACGAATCGACACCCGGTACGGGAATGTGAACACCCAGTCTGAAAACGACGAACATAATAAGAGTGAAGACCGCCCGTTTCCGGAATTCCGGAACGTTAAGTACGTTTTGGATGTTCTCTAACATCGCAAATCACCCCTACTGTTCTGCTACCGGTTCTTCTCCCGGTACTACAACCTTACCACCTGCAGCTTCAATCTTTTCTTTAGCAGATTTCGTGAAACCATTGGCTACGACGGTCAGTTTCTTTTCGAGTTCGCCATTGCCGAGGATGCGGATGCCATCGCGGACATTTTTAACGATGCCAGCTTCGACTAAAGCAACGGGATCGACAGTCGTGCCGTCTTCAAAGCGGTTGAGTACAGAAACATTGACTTCTGCATATTCTTTACCCCAAATATTGGTAAAACCACGTTTCGGGAGCAAACGATACAGCGGCATCTGGCCACCTTCGAAGCCCGGGCGCTTACCGCCGCCGCTACGAGAAAGCTGACCTTTCATACCTTTACCGGCAGTTTTGCCGTTACCGGAACCGATACCACGGCCGACGCGGTTACGTTTTTTCTTGGAACCAGGAACAATACTCATTTCATGAAGTTTCAATTCAGCGCACCTCCTTCTATATTAAATTTCTTCTACTTTTACCAAGTGTTCTACTTTGTGAAGCATCCCTTTGATCTGGGGAGTTACTTCCTTTACTACGCTGGAGTTCGTCTTGTGGAGACCGAGAGCAACGATGGTTGCACGCTGATCGCCAGGACGGCCAGCCAAACTCTTTACGAGTGTAACTTTAACCTGAGCCATCTTGTTATATCCTCCTTATTAACCGTAAATTTCTTCTACAGTTTTGCCACGGAGTTCAGCAACTTTATTGACATCCTTCAAGCTGCTCAAACCTTCGAGCGTAGCCTGAACCATGTTGTTCGGGTTGGAAGAACCGATCGATTTGGTGAGGATGTTGCGGACGCCAGCCAGTTCCAATACGGCACGAACCGGGCCGCCGGCAATAACGCCAGTACCTTCAGCAGCCGGTTTCAGGAATACCTGGCCTGCGCCGAAAATACCCGTAACTTTATGGGGAATGGAACCGTTTTTCAACGGAACGGAAATCATATGTTTCTTAGCGTCTTCAACGCCTTTGCGGATTGCTTCAGGAACTTCACCGGCTTTGCCTAAACCTGCGCCAACACGGCCATTGCCGTCACCGACAACAACGAGGGCACTGAAGGAAAAACGGCGGCCGCCTTTAACTACCTTAGCAACACGGTTGATGAATACTACATTTTCCTGTAATTCGAGACCTGCATGGTCAACTTTTGCCATGTGTTATTTCCTCCTTGATTAGAATTTCAAGCCAGCTTCACGAGCTGCTTCTGCGAGAGCTGCGACACGGCCGTGATAGATGTAACCGCCACGGTCGAAAACGACGGTCGTAATACCTTTTTCAACAGCGCGTTTGGCAACCAAAGCACCTACTAATTTTGCGCCTTCAGCGTTGCCGCCGGTGACGTTCTGATCTTTCAGTTCTTTGTCCAAAGAGCTTGCAGAGACCAAGGTTACGCCGTTGACGTCATCGATGACCTGGGCATAGATATTGTTAAGGCTGCGGAAAACGTTGAGACGCGGACGTTCTGCCGTGCCGTTGATGTTCTTGCGTAAACGCCAATGCCGTTTCAAACGGATTGTGTTTTTACTCTTATTCAAGGAATTCACTCCTTTCTAATTAAATGTTATTTCTTAGTACCAGCTTTACCGGCTTTACGACGGACATGTTCGCCAACATAACGGATACCTTTGCCCTTATACGGTTCAGGGAGACGGTAGCCGCGAACTTTAGCAGCGAATTCACCGACAACTTCGTTGTCTGCACCGGAAATGTGGATCTGCGTTGCACTCGGGCATTCGATGGTAACACCAGCCGGAGCGTCGAGTTCGAGGGGATGGGAGAAACCAAGGGTCAAGGCGAGTTTCTTGCCTTTCATCTGAGCTCTGTAACCAACACCAACGATTTCCAATTCTTTTTTGAAGCCTTCCGAAACACCTTTGACCATGTTGGCTACGAGTGCGCGGGTGAGGCCGTGCAGTGCACGGTGATTTTTATCGTCAGACGGACGTTCTACAGTGATAACGTTGTCATTAATTGTGACTTTCATATCCTGGTGAAGCGTACGTGTGAGTTCGCCTTTCGGGCCTTTTACGGTAATTACGTGGCCATCGAGGTTTACATTTACGCCTGCCGGAATATCAATAGGCATTCTACCTACTCGGGACATATTGACACCTCCAAATTTTACCAGACGTAAGCGAGAACTTCGCCGCCCAAGCCGAGTTTACGAGCCTGTTTGTCGCTCATAACGCCTTGAGACGTAGAAATTACAGCGATCCCCAAACCACCGAGAACGCGCGGGAGTTCTTCTTTGCCAGCGTATACGCGCAGGCCCGGTTTGGAAATTCTCTTGATGCCGGTAATTACTTTTTCTTTATTAGAACCATATTTCAACGTAACTTTCAGCGTTTTGCCTTCGTTTACGGATTCGTAGTTTTTGACGAAACCTTCTTCTTTGAGGATGTCGAGCATTGCTGCTTTAATCTTCGAAGCAGGGATTTCTACTTTTTCGTGATATGCCGAGTTAGCATTACGGATTCTTGTGAGCATATCCGCAATCGGATCGGTCATTGCCATAATCTAAAAACCTCCCTCCATGGAATACGTGTTACCAGCTGGCCTTTTTAACGCCAGGGATCTGACCTTTATAAGCCAGTTCACGGAATGTGATGCGGCAGATGCCAAATTTACGCATATAACCGTGAGGACGGCCGGTTATTTTGCAGCGATTGTGCAGACGAACCGGAGATGCGTTAGCCGGCAGCTGAGAAAGTGCTTCATAGTCGCCCTTTGCTTTGAGTTCAGCGCGGAGCTTAGCGTATTTGGCAACTAATTTTTCACGTTTCTTTTCACGTTCAAGCATCGATTTCTTTGCCATGTATGTTATCCTCCTCTATTACTTTTCAAAAGGCATGCCCATCAGTTTCAACATGTCGCGACCTTCTTCGTCGGTCGCAGCCGTCGTAACGATGGTGATATCCATGCCGCGAGCTTTATCAACCTTATCATATTCGATTTCCGGGAAGATAAGCTGTTCTTTCAGGCCGAGGGTATAGTTGCCGCGGCCATCGAAGCCGGTTGCACTGACACCATGGAAGTCACGGACACGGGGCAGGGTCAAGTTCATCAGTTTGTCGAGGAACTCATACATGCGTTCACCGCGCAGCGTAACTTTGCAGCCAAGGTTCATGCCTTCACGGATTTTGAAAGCTGCGATGGATTTCTTAGCTTTCGTGATGATCGGTTTCTGACCAGAAATGATGGTCATATCGCTAACAGCAGCATCCAAGGCTTTGGAGTTGGTAACAGCTTCGCCAACGGCCATGTTGATAACCACTTTGGTAACCTTCGGAATCTGCATTACATTTTTATAACTGTATTTTTCCTGTAAACCCTTCACAACTTCGGAAAGGTATTTGTCTTTTAATCTGGACACTCTCAAGGGCCTCCCTTCTTATTAGATAGCTTTACCGCTCTTTACGGCTGTACGAACTTTAGTGCCATCGGCCTGCTGGACCATTTTGACACGAGTCGGTTTGCCGCTTTCAGGATCTACGAGCATTACGTTGGAAACATGAATCGCTGCTTCCTTGGTGATAATGCCGCCTTGAGGATTGTTCTGACTCGGTTTCGTGTGGCGCTTAACCATGTTAAGGCCTTCAACTACGACGCGGTCTCTTTTCGGATACGTTGCGATAACCTTACCCTTTTTGCCTTTTTCTTTACCGGCAATGACAATGACCGTATCGCCTGTTTTTACATGCATTTTACCCATTGAGAACACCCCCTCCTTATAATACTTCCGGAGCCAGGGAGATAATCTTCATGAAATCTTTTTCACGCAATTCTCTGGCAACGGGCCCAAAAATACGAGTACCTTTCGGACTTTTATCATTGTTGTTGATTACGACAGCGGCGTTTTCGTCGAAACGGATATAGGAACCGTCAGCACGACGCAAACCCTTCTTAGAACGGACGATAACAGCTTTGACTACATCGCCCTTCTTGACAACGCCACCGGGTGATGCATCTTTAACAGATGCTGTAATGATATCACCAATGTTGCCATATTTACGATACGAGCCACCCATGACCTGGATGCACAAAATCTTCTTGGCACCAGTATTGTCGGCAACATTCAACATAGTTTCTTGCTGAATCATGGCTTAACCTCCTAATTAATGAAGCTTATTTAGCTTTTTCTACGATCGTCACGACTCTCCAGTGTTTCTGTTTGGACAGCGGACGGGTTTCTTCAATACGAACGACGTCGCCAATGTGGCATTCGTTGTTTTCATCGTGGGCTTTAAATTTAACCGTCGAGATGATCGGCTTTTTATACAGCTTATGCTGCGTCTTATATTCTACAGCAACGACAATTGTTTTGTCCATCTTATCGCTGACTACTTTACCTACGCGAATTTTACGTTCATTTCTTTCCATCTGTGCTTGTGACCTCCTTTTAGATTCCAATTATGGACGTTCTTACGCCTGCGCTTTCAGTTCTGCTTCACGCTGTACCGTTTTGATGCGAGCGATTGTCTTTTTAACTTCGCGGATACGCATTGGATTTTCTAATTGGCCGGTCGCATGTTGAAAACGGAGGTTAAACAATTCTTCTTTCAGGCTAACCACTTTTTCATCCATTTCGGCAGCGCTCAGCGCACGGATTTCTTTAACCTTCATTTTATTCACCACCTAATTCCTGACCTTTAACAACAAACTTCGTTTTAATCGGCAGCTTATGGCCGGCGAGACGCATTGCTTCACGAGCAACTTCTACGCTAACACCACCCATTTCAAAGAGTACGCGGCCCGGTTTTGCAACAGCAACCCAGTATTCCGGAGCACCTTTACCGGAACCCATACGAGTACCAGCCGGTTTTGCCGTAACCGGTTTGTCCGGGAAAATCTTGATCCAAACCTTACCGCCACGTTTGATGTAACGTGTCATAGCGATACGGGCAGCTTCGATCTGACGGTTCGTAATCCACGACGGTTCGAGAGCGACGAGACCATATTCACCATGAGCGACTTTATTACCACGATGTGCCTGGCCTTTCATACGGCCACGGAACTGTTTACGATATTTGACACGTTTTGGAATTAACATTACGCTTCACTCCCTTCGTGCTTTTTCGGAGCTTTTTTGGCTTCCGGGAGGATTTCACCTTTGTAAATCCAGCATTTAATGCCGATGCAGCCATACGTCGTATGAGCTTCAGCAAAGCCATAGTCGATGTCAGCGCGGAGCGTGTGCAAGGGGATGGAACCATCGCGGAGGCTTTCGCTACGAGCGATTTCAGCACCGCCAAGACGGCCGGAGCACATGATCTTGATACCCTTAGCACCCATACGCATCGTACGGCCAACGCACTGTTTCATAGCGCGGCGGAAGCCGATACGGCGTTCGAGCTGGCTGGCAACGTTTTCAGCAACCAAGGTTGCATCCATTTCGGCCTGTTTGATTTCAGCAATGTTTACGTCGACGGTCTTCGTCGTGAAGGCTTTCAACGCTTTTTTAATATCTTCAATACCTGCGCCGCCACGGCCGATGACCATGCCCGGTTTAGCAGTATGGATAACCAATTTGATGCGTTTTGCAGAGCGTTCGATTTCAATGCGGGAAACCCCTGCAATGTATAACTGTTTCTTTAAGAATTCACGGATCTTAACGTCTTCATTTAAGAGTGCAGCGTAATCTTTTTCTGCATACCATTTTGCGTCCCATGGTTTGGAAACGCCGACGCGGAATCCATGGGCATTAACTTTCTGACCCACTACATTTCCCTCCTTATGCTTTTTCGTCAACAACAACCGTCAAATGACTGGAATGTTTGAGAATTTTGAAAGCCTGTCCACGGCTGCGCGGATGAATACGTTTCATCGTGGAATCCTGGTCAACAAAAATTTCAGAAATGAACAATTTTGCAACGTCCATATCGTTATTGTGTTCCGCATTAGCAACGGCACTGCGCAAAGTCTTTTCAACTACACGAGAACCCACTTTCGGAGTGAATTTCAAGATAGAGATAGCTTCGCCGACGTTTTTACCCCGAACCAAGTCAGCTACAATCCGAATTTTACGGGGAGCAATGCGAATGTGTTTCGTAACAGCTTTTACTGCCATTTATGTTACCCCCTTCTTATCGAGTTACTTTTTCGGCTTTAGCATGACCCTTGAATGTACGAGTCGGTGCAAATTCGCCTAATTTATGACCTACCATATCTTCCGTGATATAGACAGGTACATGTTTCCGGCCGTCGTGAACAGCAATCGTGTGGCCGACGAAGTTCGGCAGGATCATCGATGCACGGGACCAGGTTTTGATGACTTTCTTTTCGTTGGCTTCGTTCATAGCGTCGATTTTCTTCAAGAGATGATGTGCTACGAATGGGCCCTTTTTAATGGATCTGGACACTTAGTTATCTCCTTTCCTCAACACTTATTTACGTCTCTTCACAATAAACTTATTGGAAGCTTTTTTAGAGTCGCGAGTCTTGACGCCATAAGCAGGTTTACCCCAAGGAGTAACCGGGCGTTTACGACCAACAGGAGCCTTACCTTCACCACCGCCATGAGGATGGTCGCACGGGTTCATGACGACACCACGGTTGCCCGGACGAACGCCCAACCAGCGGGAACGGCCGGCTTTACCGATGGTGATGTTTTCATAGTCCGTGTTGCTGACGACACCGATGGTAGCGCGGCAGCGGATGTGTACCTGACGAAGTTCGCCCGACGGCAGACGAAGAAGTGCATAGTTGCCTTCTTTAGCCATGAGCTGTGCCGATTCACCAGCAGAACGAACCATCTGGCCGCCCTTGCCGATTTTCATTTCAACGTTGTGTACGAGAGTACCGAGGGGGATGTTCTGGAGCGGCAAAGCGTTGCCGATCTTGATATCCGATTCCGGGCCGCTGTAAACGACGTCGCCGACCTTAAGGCCGTTCGGAGCGATGATGTATTTCTTTTCGCCGTCTGCATAGAACAGAAGGGCGATGTTGGCAGAGCGGTTCGGATCGTATTCGATCGTCGCAACTTTTGCCGGGATATTGTCTTTAATACGTTTGAAGTCGATCAAACGATAACGGCGTTTGTGACCGCCGCCCTGGTGACGGACAGTCATACGGCCGCTGTTATTACGACCGCCCTTATTGGTTACTTTGACCAATAAGGATTTTTCCGGTTTAGACGCCGTAATGTCTTCGAATGTCGAAACAGTCATGAAACGGCGGCTAGCGGAGTACGGTTTAAATGATTTAATGGCCATTGTAGTGCCTCCTCCTTATTCGTTAAATGCTTAAGCTCCTTCGAAGAATTCGATGGTTTCGCCTTCCTGAAGGGTTACGATGGCTTTTTTGTAATCCGGGCGCTTGCCGATGTATTTGCCCATGCGCTTGAATTTACCCATCGTGCGAAGTGTTGCTACGCTTTTAACTTTGACGCCGAAAATGGCTTCAACAGCTTTACGAATTTCAACTTTGTTAGCATGGAGCGGTACTTTAAATGTATATTTGCCATCAGACATCATCATCGTCGTTTTTTCGGTGATGACCGGTTTTAACAAGAGATCATGCATGTTCATTATGCGAGCACCTCCTCAATCTTAGCGACAGCGCTCTTCGTAACGAACAATTTCGTGTAGTGGAGCAGATCAAAGATGTTGACGCCAGTCGTAGAAATGGCTTTAACGCCTTTGATGTTGCGTGCGCAGCGTTCTACAACTTCATCGTTATCGGTGATGAACAGAACTTTTTCACCAGCGAATTTGAAGTTATTGATGAGCGTAACAACTTCTTTCGTTTTCGGAGCTGCGAGATTGATTTCGTCGAGGACGAACAATTCATTAGTATTGACTTTATCGCTTAACGCGGATTTAACAGCGAGACGGCGAGCTTTACGAGGCATTTTCTGTTCGTAAGAGCGCGGATGGGGACCCCAAATGGTACCGCCACCAACCCACAACGGGCTGCGGTTACTGCCTACACGGGCCCGGCCGGTTCCTTTCTGTTTCCAAGGCTTTCTGCCACCGCCGCGAACGAGGCCGCGAGTTTTGGTGGAATGTGTGCCTAAGCGCTGGTTGGCGAGCTGACGGAGAACGGCCTGACGCATAACGGCTTCGTTCACTTCAACGCCAAATACGCTATCGTTCAATTCGATTTCACCGGTCTGTGCACCGGCAATATTATACGTGCTTACTTTTGGCATTATATTTTATCCTCCTTCCTGTAGACAACTATTAGCGGGGTTTTACGGTATCGCGAATCATAACCAAGCTGCCTTTAGCGCCCGGGATGCCGCCTTTAACCAAGATCAGGTTCTTGTCCATATCGACTTTAACGATTGAAAGATGAAGAACGGTTGCCTGGTTGCCACCCATTTGTCCAGGAAGTTTTTTACCCTTGACGACTTTACCGCCGCCACCACTGGTCATAGGTCCGAGAGAACCGGGTTCACGATGAGATTTAGAGCCGTGACCCATCGGTCCGCGGTGGAAACCGTGACGTTTGATAGTACCTGCAAACCCTTTACCTTTGCTGGTGCCAATTACGTCGACGAGATCGCCGCTTGCGAAAATATCAGCTGCCAGAGTTTGGCCTGCCGTATATTCCGGCGTATCTGTCAAACGGAATTCGCGAAGATACTTAACAGGAGCTACGCCTGCTTTGTCGAATTGACCCTTAACGGGTTTCGTCAGATGTTTTTCTTTGATTTCACCATAGCCGAGCTGAATGGAGTTGTATCCGTCCGTATCAACGGTCTTGACGCGTACAACTACGTTCGGGGAAGCTTCGACGACGGTTACAGGGACGACTGCGCCTTCTTCGGTGAAGACCTGAGTCATACCTAATTTTTTACCCAAAATAGCTTTAGACATAATCGCACCTCCTCCTATAATTTGATTTCGATGTCTACGCCAGCCGGCAGATCGAGACGGGTCAAGGCATCAACGGTTTTGTTCGATGCTTCGAGGATATCGATCAAGCGTTTGTGCGTACGGAGTTCGAACTGTTCACGAGAGTCTTTGTTAACATGGGGAGAACGAAGAATCGTGAAGATGTTCTTTTCTGTCGGAAGCGGAATCGGTCCGGATACCATTGCACCGGTACGTTTCGCCGTGTCGACGATTTTCGCCGCGCTCTGATCAAGCGTTTTGTGATCGTAAGCTTTGAGGCGAATACGAATTCTTTCCTGTTTTGCCATTACTTAATTCCTCCTAACGTCTATTTCATTGAATAGACTGCTCCATAAGAGTTTCCCCGCTTTGCGGGCAACATCTTATATCATAGTTTAGCGCGTTTTAGAGAGTATTTCCCTGTTGTCGCGTACCTACCTAGTTTACTACAAAAGCGGGCATGACGCAAGGATTTTTCAAGGCATTTCAAAAATTTTCTGACCGATTTAACATACCTTTCATGTATCTCCATCATGCTAAAGAAAAAGACGAACTGCTACGAAGTAACAGTTCGTCCTTATAACAGCAGAGGTCATCTGCTGCAGGTGATTTTTAGCCTTCGATTTCGGAAACGACGCCAGCACCTACGGTACGGCCGCCTTCACGAATAGCGAAGCGAAGACCAGCTTCGATAGCAATCGGAGTGATCAATTCAACGTCCATTTTAACGTTGTCGCCAGGCATGCACATTTCAGTGCCTTCCGGAAGCTGGATAACGCCGGTTACGTCCGTTGTACGGAAGTAGAACTGCGGGCGATAGCCATTGAAGAACGGCGTATGACGGCCGCCTTCGTCTTTCGTCAAAACGTAAACCTGAGCTTTGAATTTTGTGTGCGGATGAATCGTGCCCGGTTTTGCGAGAACCTGGCCACGTTCGATTTCTTTACGGTCAACACCACGGAGCAATGCGCCGATGTTGTCGCCAGCTTCTGCGCTGTCGAGGATCTTACGGAACATTTCAACGCCCGTAACAACCGTGTCTTTCGGTTTATCAGCAAGGCCAACGATTTCAACGTTGTCGCCGACTTTCAATTCGCCACGTTCAACACGGCCCGTAGCAACGGTACCGCGGCCGGTGATGGTGAAGACGTCTTCGACCGGCATCAAGAACGGCTGATCCGTCGGACGCTGCGGAGTCGGGATGTATTCGTCAACGGCATCCATCAATTTGAGGATCGACGGTTTGCCGATTTCGCTTTCGTCGCCTTCGAGGGCTTTGAGAGCGGAACCTACGATGATAGGTACATCGTCGCCGGGGAAGTCATAGGAGCTGAGGAGATCGCGAACTTCCATTTCAACGAGTTCCAACAGTTCCGGATCGTCAACCTGGTCAGCTTTGTTGAGGTATACGACGATAGCCGGTACACCAACCTGGCGAGCCAACAGGATGTGTTCACGAGTCTGCGGCATCGGGCCGTCAGCAGCGGATACGACGAGGATAGCGCCGTCCATCTGAGCAGCACCGGTGATCATGTTCTTGACATAGTCAGCATGGCCCGGGCAGTCAACGTGTGCATAGTGACGGTTGTCTGTTTCATATTCAACGTGTGCGGTGTTGATTGTAATACCACGTTCACGTTCTTCCGGAGCCTTGTCGATATCGGCATAGTCTTCGAATTTAGCGTAGCCTTTTTCAGCCAAAACTTTGGTGATGGCTGCCGTCAATGTCGTTTTGCCGTGGTCGACGTGACCGATCGTGCCAATGTTGACATGCGGTTTGGTTCTTTCAAAATGTTCTTTAGCCATTTGTTGTTCCTCCAGTGTGATTTAAATTATATTAGGCATTAGCCTTTTTCACTGATGACTTTTTCAGCTACGTTCTTAGGAACTTCTTCGTAGTGGTCAAAGGTCATCGTATAAACGCCACGGCCCTGCGTACGGGAACGCAAATCCGTTGCATAGCCAAACATTTCTGCCAGCGGTACGAAGGCGTTGATATGTTCTGCACCGGAGCGCATTTCCATACCTTCGACACGACCACGGCGGGAGTTGAGGTCGCCGATGACGTCGCCCATGTATTCTTCAGGAACGACAACTTCGACTTTCGTGTACGGTTCGAGGAGAACCGGATCGGCTTTGCGGGCGCCTTCTTTAAAGCCCATAGAACCTGCGATCTTGAAGGCCATTTCCGAGGAGTCGACTTCATGGTAGGAGCCGTCATATACGGCAACTTTGATGTCAACCATCGGGAAGCCTGCCAAAACGCCAGTTTCCATTGCTTCTTTAACACCGGCTTCAACAGAACCGATATATTCCTTAGGAATAGCGCCGCCAACGACTTTGTTTTCAAATTCGTAGCCTTTGCCCTGTTCCTGCGGAATGAGTTCGAGCCAGCAGTCACCATACTGACCACGGCCGCCGGACTGACGTTTGAAGAAGCCGCGGGATTTGATTTCTTTGCGAATCGTTTCGCGATAAGCAACCTGCGGTTTACCGACGTTGCAGTCTACTTTGAATTCGCGGGACATACGGTCGACGATGATATCCAAATGGAGTTCGCCCATACCGGAGATGATGGTCTGACCCGTTTCAGCATCGGTCTTAACTTTGAAGGTTGGATCTTCTTCAGCCAGACGAGCCAGGGCAATGCCCATTTTTTCCTGGTCAGCTTTGGTCTTCGGTTCAACAGCGACAGAAATAACCGGATCCGGGAATTCCATCTTTTCGAGGATGATCGGATTCTTTTCATCGCAGAGCGTATCGCCTGTCGTCGTATCTTTCAAACCTACGATGCCGCCGATATCACCGGTATAAGCTTCCTGAACTTCTTCACGGTGGTTAGCGTGCATACGAAGGATACGGCCGACACGTTCTTTTTTGCCCTTCGTCGAGTTGTAAACATAGGTGCCCGACTGGAGGGTACCGGAGTAAACTCGGAAGAAGGCCATCTTGCCAACGAAGGGGTCAGCCATGATCTTGAAGGCCAAGGCAGACAAAGGAGCCTTGTCATCAACAGCACGGGTTTCTTCTTCATCGGTGTCGGGGTTGGTGCCTTTAACAGCCGGAATATCCAGCGGCGACGGCATGTAATCGACGACAGCGTCGAGAAGCATCTGAATCCCTTTGTTCTTGTAAGCAGAACCGCAGAGGACCGGGAACAATTTGTTCGTGCAGACGCCCTTACGGATAGCTACTTTCAATTCGTCGACGGAGATTTCTTCGCCTTCGAGGTATTTCATCATGAGTTCTTCATCGGTATCGCAAACAGCTTCAACCATGATGTCATGATATTTTTTTGCTTCTTCTAATTCGTCTTCCGGGATGTCAACGATTTCGATTTCTTTACCGAGAGCATCATCATAGATTTCAGCTTTCATGGTAATGAGGTCGATAATACCGCTGAATGTCGATTCAGCACCGATCGGGAGCTGAATAGCGACGGAATTGGCCTGAAGACGGTCTTTCATCATTTCGACAACGTTCAGGAAGTCAGCACCAGTCGTATCCATCTTATTGACGAATGCGATACGGGGAACATGATAATGTTCAGCCTGACGCCATACCGTTTCCGACTGCGGTTCTACGCCGCCCTTAGCGGAGAAAACAGCAACAGCACCGTCGAGTACGCGCAGGGAGCGTTCAACTTCAACCGTGAAGTCAACGTGCCCCGGAGTATCGATGATGTTGATGCGGTGATCTTTCCAGTGAGCTGTCGTAGCAGCAGACGTGATCGTAATACCGCGTTCCTGTTCCTGAGCCATCCAGTCCATGGTAGCAGCGCCGTCATGAACTTCGCCGATTTTATGAACTCGGCCGGTGTAGAACAGAATACGTTCGGTTGTCGTGGTTTTACCAGCATCGATGTGAGCCATGATGCCAATGTTTCTCGTTTTTTCCAAAGAAAATTCTCTTGGCACGGTTTTTTCCACTCCTCAAAAAATAATAAATATCGTAAATTACCAACGATAATGAGCGAAAGCTTTGTTAGCTTCTGCCATTTTATGAGTATCTTCCTTTTTCTTGATAGCAGCGCCTGTGTTGTTGAAAGCGTCCATCAATTCGCCAGCGAGCTTTTCTTTCATCGTACGTTCGCCGCGCTGACGGGCATAGCCGACAGTCCAGCGGATACCGAGGGACAAGCGACGGTCTGCACGTACTTCAACAGGAACCTGGTAGTTAGCACCGCCGACACGACGAGCACGGACTTCCAGGACAGGCATAACGTTGTTGAGAGCCTGTTCAAATACTTCCAAAGGATCTTTATTCATTTTCGAACGGATGATGTCGAAAGCATCGTAAACGATGGTTTCAGCGACACCTTTTTTGCCGTCCAACATAACTTTGTTGATGAAGCGCGTTACCAATTTGGAATGGTACACCGGATCCGGCAGCACATCACGCTTCGCAACGGGGCCTTTTCTTGGCATGTCTAATTCCTCCTCTATATTGTGTATGTCATCTGTTTCATCTTAATGGTAAATCTTACTTACCTTTTTTTGCGCCGTATTTCGAACGGGACTGCTGACGATCTGCAACGCCAGCTGTATCCAAAGCACCGCGGACGATATGATAACGTACACCAGGAAGGTCTTTGACACGACCGCCTCTGATTAATACAACACTGTGTTCCTGTAAATTGTGACCAATGCCAGGAATATAAGCTGTTACTTCGATAGAGTTCGTCAAGCGAACACGGGCAACTTTACGCAGAGCCGAGTTAGGTTTCTTCGGCGTAGCAGTGTATACACGAGTGCAGACACCACGTTTCTGCGGGCTGTTTTTCAAAGCCGGCGCATTCGATTTGGTTAAAGCAACCTGACGTCCTTTACGAACTAATTGGCTGATTGTTGGCATGTGGGCACCTCCTCTCCAAACAATTAGATTTATAATGTAATCATCAACGAGCAGAGCTCATAAGATGATATTACCAAAAGTTATTTCAACAAGCCTACGGCCGCAGCCTTTACTTTGATATGGCAGGCCACTCCCAGCTCTGCCATGGTATACGTGCGGTCGACAGGAATGTGCGCCCCTTCAGATGCTTCTACAAGCGGCGCTACGACTTGCTCATCGCAGTCCTTGGCGATGTACAAGTGTGTGACTTCGTTTCGTTTCATTGCCTTCAAGGTTTGCTTGGCCCCCACAGTTTTGCGGACACCGGCAGCGACATCTAAGCTCACGAAACCTCACTCCTTACGTCTTGCAAATTAGGCGCAATGCACGCATTGCGACACTTAGATATTTTATCATCATGGTAATTATCTGTCAATGCGTTTTTTGGTAAAAACTGCGTAACCAGTACATCTTTTATTACACTCTCCCGTGTGTTTCATATTCTTTCTGAGCCACTCCAAGCAGGTCAAAATCAGGACGCTCTGTCAAAAATAAAAAAGAAGCCCTCTTGCGAGGGCTCCCTTTCTCTCTTAGTGTCCGGCTTCCGGTGCTTCGACAGCACTTTCAGGGGCATCTACGGGATTTCCGTCTTCGTCTTCATAGCTGATGGACGGGACGGTCTTTACTACTTTTACTTTACGGTAGCGGCTCATGCCGGTCCCGGCCGGGATGAGTTTACCGATAATGACGTTTTCTTTGAGGCCTAAGAGCGGATCGATCTTACCCTTAATAGCGGCATCGGTCAGGACACGAGTCGTTTCCTGGAAGGATGCAGCCGACAGGAAGGAATCCGTTGCCAGTGCGGCCTTGGTGATACCGAGGAGCATCGGTTTGCCGATGGCGGTCTTGCCGCCGTTGTTAGCGATGCGCTTATTCATATCTTCAAAGATATTGACGTCGATATAATCGCCCGGCAATACATCTGCATCTCCGGATTCTTCAATCTTCATCTTGCGCAGCATCTGGCGAACGATGACTTCGATGTGCTTATCGTTGATACCAACACCCTGTGATTTGTATACCTTCTGTACTTCGTATACCAGGTAGCGCTGTGTTGCTTCGACGCCCTGGATACGCAGGATATCGTGGGGGTTGATGGAGCCTGCCGTGATACGGCTGCCCTTTTCGATGACATCGCCTTCGTGTACGACGAGGTGCGAACCGAAGGGGATCGTGTAGCTCCGTTCTTCGCCATCTTTCGAGAGGACGTGAACGATGTTGATGTCGTGATGGTCTTCTTTTTCTGTAATCGATACGGTACCGCTGATTTCCGTGACGATAGCGTTGCCCTTCGGCTTACGAGCTTCAAACAATTCTTCGACACGAGGAAGACCCTGGGTAATATCGCCGGCCGATGCAACACCGCCGGTATGGAAGGTACGCATCGTCAGCTGTGTACCCGGTTCCCCGATGGACTGGGCTGCAATGGTGCCGACCGATTCGCCGACATTGACCTTGCCGCCAGTACCGAGGTCGCGGCCATAGCACTTAGCACAGACACCGTAACGGCTGTGGCAGGTAAGGACGCTGCGGATGCGGACGGTATCGTAATATTTAGCAATTTCTTTCGCCTGATCGGCCATGATTTCTTCATTGAGGGCCACGATGACGGCACCCGTTTCCGGATTGACCAGGGTTTCAGCGGCCGTACGGCCTTCGATTCGTTCTTCGAGCGGTTCAATGACGCCGTTGCCTTCGACGATGGCCGTGACTTCTACGCCGCGGATATCGTTGTTGCGGGCTTTGACTTCTTTGACGTCGCTATTGAGGATGCGATCGATAGCGTCTTCCGTAAGCGGCGTTCCTTTGGCGCAGATTTCAATGCCATTGGAATCGATGACGGCTTCTTCGATGGTCTTGCCGAGCATGTTTTCCGCCATGGATTTGCGGATCGCTGCCCGGAACCCTTCTTCCGGAGCGCCGAGGGAAACCGTTTCGATGACGTTGGTATGATTGAGGTCATCGTTGATATCCATCTGGCTGCCGCGGAGATAGAGTTTCGGAATCTGGTGTTCAATGATCGTGTCCATGTCGTCGTTGGTCAGGAGGTGTTCTGCTTCAAATACAGCTTCACCCGTTTCCGGATCGATGGCTTCGCGGGCGAGAACCCGGCCAATCAGTTTATCGCGAAGGAGGTTGACAGCCTGGCGGCAGGAGCTTGCCAAGCGGGCCCGTTCGCGGACGAGATCGATGCCGAATACGTCGCAGTCGTCTTCGCGGACGACGACATCCTGGGAGACGTCGACGAGACGGCGGGTCAGGTAACCCGAGTCAGCTGTACGGAGAGCCGTATCGGCCAAACCTTTACGGGCGCCGTGAGACGAGGTGAAGTAGTCCAGTACGGACAGGCCTTCACGGAAGTTTGCCTTGATCGGCAAGTCGATGATACGACCCGACGGGTCAGCCATCAGACCACGCATACCGGCAACCTGACGAATCTGCTGTTTATTACCACGGGCACCGGAGTCAGCCATCATGAAGATGGAGTTGAACGGGTCCATGTTATCCATCATGACTTCCGTAACGTCGTCGGTCGCTTTTTCCCAAATAGCACAAGTCTTGCGATACCGTTCATCTTCCGTAATGAGACCGCGCTGATACATCTTGGATACGTTCTGTACCTGTTTGTCAGCAGCGCCGAGGATATCCCATTTTTCTTCCGGAATCTGAATGTCCGAAATCGCGATGGACATACCGGCCTGACGACCGTAGTGGTAGCCGATAGCTTTAATATTATCGAGAAGTTCTGCCGTCTTAGTGTTGCCAAAGAGGTGGAAGCAGGCATCGACAAGTTTGCCGATTTCCTTCTTGCTCATGAGGACGCCGAGGCAATCGACGTCGACATATTCCTTGCCTTCTTTGAAAGCTGCGACAGCATCTTTATCAATCTTATGTTTCGGAAGCTGGCGGACGGCCATGAGGTCGACGCCGAAAGCTTCTTTCAACTGGGAGAAACCGTAATCCAGGATCTGACCGTTTTCATCTTTGACTTTGATGAAGTGCGTCCAGTCGATGATGCCGTTTTCGTAAGCAAATACGGCATCCTTCGGATCGTCGAATACCATGACCTTATCCGTATGGAAGAGGCGCAGCGGTTCGTAGATCTGGTAGTTGTACAGGAGCTTACCTGCCGTCGTTTCGATGAGGCCGTGGCCCGGAATGCGGACCTTGATCAAGGCTTCGATATCGATGACTTTGGCATCATAAGCCAGCATGACTTCATCGTAATCGGAGAAGATCTTGCCTTCACCCTTGGCAGACGGTTTAACCAAGGTCAGGTAGTAAGCACCGAGAACCATGTCCTGCGTCGGAACAGCAACCGGCTTGCCGTCTTTCGGAGCCAGGATGTTGTGCGACGACAGCATGAGCGTCCGGGCTTCAGACTGGGCTTCTACCGACAGCGGCAGATGGCAGGCCATCTGGTCACCGTCGAAGTCGGCGTTGAAAGCCGTGCAGACCAAGGGATGGAGCTTAATGGCTCGACCTTCCCAAAGGACCGGTTCAAAGGCCTGGATGCCCAAGCGGTGCAGTGTCGGGGCACGGTTCAAGAGAACCGGATGTTCCTTGATGACGTCTTCGAGAACGTCCCAAACTTCATTGCTGACGCGTTCGACTTTTTTCTTAGCGTTTTTAATGTTGGTCGCAATTTCTTTTTCGACAAGCTTCTTCATGACGAAAGGCTTGAAGAGTTCCAATGCCATTTCCTTCGGAAGACCGCACTGGTGCATCTTCATTTCCGGACCGACAACGATAACCGAACGACCGGAATAGTCGACACGTTTACCGAGCAGGTTCTGACGGAAACGGCCCTGCTTCCCTTTCAGCATATCCGAAAGAGATTTGAGGGGACGGTTACCGGGGCCCGTAACGGGACGGCCGCGGCGGCCATTGTCGATGAGAGCATCGACGGCTTCCTGAAGCATGCGCTTTTCGTTGCGGACGATGATGTCCGGCGCACCCAATTCAAGGAGGCGGCTCAAGCGGTTGTTACGGTTGATGACCCGGCGATAGAGGTCGTTTAAGTCAGACGTTGCAAAACGGCCGCCGTCGAGCTGAACCATGGGGCGCAGTTCCGGCGGAATGACCGGAATGACGTCCATGACCATCCATTCCGGTTTGTTGCCGGAATGACGGAAGGCTTCGACGACTTCCAGACGGCGGATCGCACGGACGCGGCGCTGGCCGGAAGAATCGCGGAGTTCATCGCGCAGCTCTTTATCGAGCTGGTCGAGGTCGAGTCCCTGAAGGAGCTCTTTAATCGCAGCGGCACCCATGCCGACGCGGAATTTATCGCCGTACAAGTCGAGATACTGGCGATATTCCGTTTCCGTCATCAGCTGCTGCTTCTGGAGAGACGTATCACCGGGATCGAGGACAATGTACGAAGCAAAGTATAAGACTTTTTCCAGCGAACGGGGCGAAATGTCGAGGATCAGCCCCATCCGGCTGGGAATGCCTTTAAAATACCAAATATGAGAAACAGGTGTAGCCAATTTAATATGGCCCATCCGTTCACGACGGACTTTGGCGCGCGTGACTTCGACGCCGCAGCGATCGCAGACGACACCTTTATACCGGATACGTTTATATTTACCGCAATGGCATTCCCAGTCCTTCGTCGGCCCAAAAATGCGTTCGCAGAACAACCCATCCCGTTCCGGTTTTAATGTACGGTAATTGATCGTTTCTGGTTTCTTGACTTCCCCATGAGACCATTCGAGAATCTTTTCGGGCGAAGCAAGGCCAATCCGCATGGAATCGAATTCATTCACATCAAGCACTAATACCGCTCCCTTCTATCGACTCGTTATTCATCTTCGTCAGTAGTATCATCATCGTCAGCCTGTTCTGCTTCGGCAACGGCATCGAGGCTCATAGCACTCATGACGTCATCTTCGTCGCCGTTGGCAGCGGGTTCCTGATCGCCATCTTCACCGTTTTCATCACTGCCTTCAGCAGGTACTGCCGGAGTATCCGGACCATTTTCACCTTCCATGACGCGACGGAGTTCGTCGTTCTTTTCCGGTTCCGTTTCATCGTCTTCGTCAAGTTCCTTGATGACGACTTCATCGCCGTCTTCATTGAGGATCTGAACATCGAGGCCGATAGCCTGGAGTTCCTTGAGGAGGACCTTGAACGATTCCGGTACGCCCGGTTCCGGAATGTTTTCACCTTTGACGATCTTTTCGTAAGCCTTGACACGGCCGACGACATCGTCAGATTTAACCGTAAGCATTTCCTGGAGGGTATAGGCTGCGCCGTAAGCTTCCAGAGCCCAAACTTCCATTTCCCCGAAACGCTGGCCGCCGAACTGGGCTTTACCGCCGAGAGGCTGCTGCGTAACCAAGGAGTACGGGCCTGTCGAACGAGCATGGATCTTATCGTCGACAAGGTGATGCAGTTTCAGGAAGTATGTATAGCCGACAGTGACGCGGCGATCCATCGGTTCGCCCGTACGGCCGTCGTAGAGGACGGACTTGCCGTCACTGGGGAGACCTGCGATTTCAAGGGCATTAAATACATCTTCAGCCTGAGCGCCGTCAAAGACCGGGGTAGCAATGTGAATCCCGGCTACGTCCGGTTTCGGCATGCCGTACTTATCAAAGTCATAGCCGGCAGCACGAAGTCTTTCTTCGAGACCCGGATCCATTTCCTTGATCTGTTTGCCCAATTCATGGACAGCCCAGCCAAGGTGAGTTTCCAAAATCTGACCGATATTCATACGAGACGGTACGCCCAAGGGGTTCAGGACGATCTGGACCGGCGTGCCATCGGGCAGGAAAGGCATATCTTCCTGGCGCATGACGCGGGAGACGACACCTTTGTTACCATGACGACCGGACATCTTATCGCCTTCGTGGATCTTACGTTTCTGAGCGATGTAGACGCGGACCAGGCGAGTTACGCCAGGCGGCAGTTCGTCGTTGTTTTCACGGGAGAATACGCGAACGTTGACGACCTTGCCCGATTCGCCGTGAGGAACGCGCAGGGACGTATCACGGACTTCCCGTTCCTTGTCGCCGAAAATAGCGCGGAGGAGACGTTCTTCCGGAGTCAGTTCCGTTTCACCTTTCGGCGTAACCTTACCGACCAGTACGTCGCCAGGGAATACGTCGGCACCGATCATGATGATCCCGTTTTCATCGAGGTTTTTCGTGCTTTCTTCGCTGACATTGGGGATTTCACGGGTGATTTCTTCAGAGCCGAGTTTCGTATCGCGGGCATCGCATTCATATTCTTCAATATGGATCGAAGTATAGAGGTCGTTCTTCGGCAGTTCTTCACTGAGGAGAACGGCGTCTTCGTAGTTGTAGCCTTCCCAAGGCATGTAAGCTACGAGGATGTTGTAACCGAGGGCTAATTCGCCGCCATCGGTTGCCATGCCGTCGGCCAGGACCTGACCTTCGGTAACGACTTCGTTTTTGTAAACCAAAGGACGCTGGTTGATGCAGGTACTCTGGTTGGCGCGAACAAATTTAATCAGTTTATACGTATCAATCGAGCCGGAATCAGTACGGACTTCGATGGTATCGCCGGTAACGTGGGATACGACGCCGCTGTGTTTTGCCAGGACGCAGACACCGGAGTCGCAGGCTGCCTTGTATTCCATCCCGGTCCCGACGAGCGGAGCCTGGGTACGGAGGAGCGGTACAGCCTGACGCTGCATGTTCGCACCCATGAGGGCACGGTTGGCATCGTCGTTTTCAAGGAAGGGAATCATCGAGGTACCGACAGATACGACTTCCTTCGGCGATACGTCCATGAAGTCGACGCGGTCAGCCCGGAATTCACGAGTATCTTCACCGTGACGGCAGGCAACGCGTTCGTTGACGAAATGGCCGTCTTCGGTGAGCGGTTCGTTGGCCTGAGCAATGACGTACTGTTCTTCTTCATCGGCGGTGATATAGTAAACCTTTTCCGTTACGACGCCCGTTTCTTTGTCGACGCGGCGGTACGGAGCTTCAATGAAACCGAATTCATTGACCTGGCCGAAACAAGCCAGGGACGAAATCAAGCCGATGTTCGGACCTTCCGGCGTTTCTACCGGGCACATACGGCCATAGTGCGAATGGTGGACGTCGCGGACTTCAAAGCCTGCACGTTCACGGGACAAACCGCCGGGGCCAAGGGCACTCAGACGGCGTTTATGTGTAATTTCAGCCAAGGGATTAGTCTGGTCCATGAACTGGGACAGCTGGCTGGAACCAAAGAATTCTTTAATGGCGGCTACGACCGGGCGGATATTGATCAGGACCTGGGGCGTAATGCTTTCGGCATCCTGAATCGTCATGCGTTCGCGGACGACACGTTCCATTCGGGTGAGGCCGATACGGAACTGGTTCTGGAGGAGTTCGCCGACGCAGCGCAGACGGCGGTTGCCCAAATGGTCGATATCGTCGACAGTGCCAAAACCATCCATCAAATTGAGGAGGTAGCCGATATGAGCGATGATATCTTCGCGGGTAATCGTCCGATGGTCATAAGGCAGGTCGCTGTTATTGCAAATAATCTTATAGACAGAGCCATCCTGCTTTTCAACGAAGGCTTCTACCAAACCGCCGCCATCACCGAGGGGTGCATCAGCTGCGATTTCACGGTGGAAGACACCGCTTTCACGGATTTTTTCAACTTCTGCCGAGCCGATTTCCGTATGGGCATCGACGATGATTTCCCCCGTTTCCGGATTGACGATCGGTTCGTGAAGGGTAAGGCCGAAGAGACGGCGTTCCCAACCGAGCTTCTTACCGGCTTTATAACGACCGACACGGGCCATATCATAACGGCGCGGGTCGAAGAACAAACCTTCAAAGAGATTGCGGGCGCTTTCAACAGTCGGCGGTTCACCGGGGCGAAGTTTTTTATAAATTTCAATTAAGGCTTCGTCCTGATTTTCCGTCGTATCTTTTTCAAAAGTAGCCTTCAGGCGTTTGTCATCGAAAAAGAGATCAAGGATATCCGAATTGGACGCCCAGCCCAGGGCACGGATGAGAACCGTAACCGGAATCTTACGGTTGCGGTCAATACGGGCATAGATGATATCGTTGGCATCGGTTTCGAGTTCAATCCAGGCGCCGCGGTTCGGGATGACCGTCGAATTGTAAAGGCGGATGCCCATCGGGTCAATTTCGCGACCGTAGTATACACCCGGAGAACGAACGAGCTGGCTGACGATAACACGTTCGGCCCCATTGATAATGAATGTGCCTGTATCAGTAATCAGAGGGAAGTCACCCATGAATACTTCCTGGTCCTTAATTTCACCTGTTTCGTGGTTGACAAGACGGATTTGGACTCGGAGCGGTGCGGCATAAGTCGTATCGCATTCCTTACATTCACGAATGTCGTACTTCGGTTCCCCTAATTTAAAACCCTCAAAGGATAAAGACAGGTTGCCCGATGCATCTTCGATAGGAGAAATGTCTTTGAAGATATCTTTAAGTCCCTTTTCGAGGAACCATTCGTAGGATTTATTCTGTAAATCCAACAAATGAGGCATTTTCAAGACCTCGTTAATCTTAGCATATGTGTATCGAGTCCTTTTCCCTACTTGTACAGGTTTGAACATGCTGATTCTTCACCCCTTATAAAAAGTAAACCATTATAATCGCGCCAAGCGCGTCGTTAAGCGCTTCATAAAGCGACAAAAAAGCAAGGCTCTTAGAGACATTGAACCTTGCTTAATTTTTTGCTCACCGGAAGCGTTTCCTCCATGCATCTCATAACATCAATTGAACATTCTGCAATGAGTTATTATAGCATATAGAAAATATTCCGTCAATATTCTTTTTTAAATAATTTAGCCTGATTTTACTGCTGAACCCGGGCCAGGGTATATTTCTTTTTGCCCTTGCGGACGATGACGAATTTCCCGTTCGAGTTCTTATGGGGTTTGACGATTTCATCGACGCTGGTCACTTTGACGCCGTTGATGGTGACGGCACCGTTGGTGATGTCTTCACGAGCCTGGCGTTTCGACTTGTAAATGTTGGCATCGATGAGCCAGTTGACGACGTCCTTGTCTTCGTTGGTAACGTCGACGGTCGGCATCTTCCCGAAAGCCTGTTCCAATTCGTGTTCCGACAAGTCAGCAATGCTGCCGTGATACAGGGCTTCCGTAATATTCTGGGCTTCCTTCAAAGCTTCCGGGCTGTGGACGAAGGTCGTGACTTCTTCAGCCAGGCGGCGCTGAGCCAATCGTTTTTCCGGTTCCGTTTCAACGGCTTCGGCCAGGGCGTCGATTTCTTCTTTGCTGAGGAAGGTAAAATACTTCAGGTATTTTACGACGTCGGCGTCATCCTGATTGAGCCAGAATTGGTAGAATTCGAAGGGCGACGTCTTTTCCGGATCGAGCCAAACGGCACCGCCGGCCGTTTTACCGAATTTCGTGCCGTCCGACTTCAGCATCAAGGGGATGGTCAGGCCAAAGGCTTTAGCTTCGCTGCCATGCATCTTGCGGATCGTATCGATCCCGGCCGTAATGTTCCCCCACTGATCGGCACCGCCGATCTGAAGCTGGACGTCGTTCTTTGAAAAGAGGTGTTCAAAGTCGATGGACTGGAGGATCTGGTAAGAAAATTCAGTAAAGGAAATGCCCGCTTCCAAGCGGCTGGCAACGACTTCCTTGCTGAGCATGATGTTGACGCTGAACAGTTTGCCGTAGTCGCGGAGGAATTCCAAGAGGCCGATTTGGCTGAGCCAGTCGTAGTTATTAACAAAGGTGATATTCTCTGAATCACCGAAGAGGTGCGTGAACTGGGCTTTTAATTTTTCTGCATTGTTCTTGATGGTATCAAGGGTCTGCAGCTGCCGTTCCGTCTTGCGGCCGCTCGGATCACCGATGGTACCCGTACCGCCGCCGATGACGACGAAGGGATGATGACCGGCATTGGCAAAGCGCTTGAGCATCATGAACGGGATCAAATGCCCGATATGCATGCTGTCGCCCGTCGGATCGACGCCGCAGTAAAGAGAGATGCTCTTTTCTTCCGTCAGCTTCCGCAGCCCCTCTTCATCTGTCATCTGATTGACGGCGCCGCGCCAAGACAATTCATCAATGATATTCATCGAATTCGCTCCTTTATTATAAAAAATGATAAGATACATTTCATTATAACGAGGCCTGTCCGTTCCGTCAATGCAGATCCCCTTTAAATATTTTCTTATTGGACAGTTTTTTCTAAAATTACGCCCTGACGATACGCTTCGAGGAGAGCCTTTAAGTCGTCGATCATTTGCAGCAGCTTTTTCCCGTTATCCGTATCGCCGATCATGACCCGCTTCGGTTCCAGTTCGACCTGCGTCGATTCCGAGTCGATGTCGACATTATTCATCAAGGCCTGATAGACATCTTCAAAGGGATAGTGGGATTTGATGCGGATGCCGTGAGAATTGAAGATCAAGGTATAGCCGGCAATCCCCGTCGAGCCTTGATAGGCCTTGCAGAAACCGCCGTCGATGCAGATTTCCTTGCCTTCGGCCCGGACCGGACTTTCGCCCTTCTTGACCTTGACCGGCGTATGACCGTTGATGATATGCCCCTGAGGCGAATCGATGCCGAACTCATGGAGGATTTTAATGCATTCATCCTTATCCCGATTGAGGTGATAATAAGCATTTTGCGGTTCTTTCCACGTAGCCTCATCGACGATGTAGCTCCGTTCAAGGGTCTTTACGATACGGCCCGACACCGGCGAATCGGCGCCGCACCACAGGTACCACATGTAATCGAGGCTGTCCGTATCGCGCTGGTCATAGGCTTTACGGATCAGGTGCTCGACCTTATCCATGAAGGCTCTGCCCTTATACGGTTTGCCTTCGAGGTAAATTTCTTTAAAGCTGCCGTCCGGATTGAGGGGCAGGCCGCCATGGAATAAGAGATTATTATTCATGCAGCGGTACAGAGACCCGTGGCTGTAGAGAAAACGGATATGGCGCTGAAGGCGTTCGCTTTCGAGAAATTCCAATTGGATATCGTTCATCAATTGGTGTTCTTCCGGCGACAAGGTGTAGGGGTCCATGGGATCGACAGTGGGAAAGTCTTTCGTTTTCAGCTCATAGGTCTTGCCGTCCAAATCGACGGTGCCTTTTTCCCAATCGAATTTATGGAACAGCAGTCGGTCGTCCATATTATAGTCGGGATGGCGATAAATCGTCTGTCCTTCCAATTTAGCCACGATGACGTTGATGGCCTTTACCATCGGTTCGATGCCATCATTTTCCTTATATGTCTTCATGGCAAAGAGGGCAAAGGGCCGCAGGCTGATGCCATAACCACTTTCTAATATTTCCATATTATGGTAACGGATGTTGTTGCGCAGTACGTTGGCGATGCAGGCAAAGTTTCCGGCTGCCGCGCCCATCCAAAGGACGTCGTGATTGCCCCACTGAATGTCCAGCGAATGGTGCCCCATCAAGGTATCGACGATTTTATCGGCATGGGCCCCGCGGTCATAGATATCACCGATGATGTGCAAGTGGTCGACGGCCAGACGCTTAATGAGGGCTGCCAGGGCATAGATGAATTGGCGGGTACTGCCGGTCTCTAAAATCGTATCGAGGATCTTGCGATGATATACCAACTGATTCTGATCTTCGTCGGGCTGGGCATGGATCAATTCGTCGATGATGAAGCGGAAGGCTTCCGGCGTAGCCTTACGGACCTTAGAACGCGTATATTTAGACGACAGGAGTTTGGCCAGGTCGATCATCCGTTCCAGCGTCGTCCGGGCCCATTCGCCCGTGACTTGGCCTTCTCGATAGAGCATATTCAGTTTTTCCTTCGGGTAATAAATGAGAGTCAGTAAACTATCCTGTTCTGCCTTATCCATCTTATCCGAAAAAATCATCTCTACCTTTTCCCGGATGACGCCGGAGCAGTTATTCAAGATATGATAAAAAGCCCCGTATTCACCGTGAAGGTCACTCATAAAGTGTTCCGTCCCTTTCGGCAAATTGACGATAGCCTGTAAATTAATGATTTCTGTAAAGGTCGCAGCCTGGGTCGGATAGTCTTTCGCTAAGAGTTCCAGATACCGCAGATATTGAGCAGAATACGCATCGTAGGTCTCCATTCGAGTACCCCTCTTTTCCATATAGTATATATTGTATGATTCATTTACCCTTTATTGTATATCATCGACGTAAAAGTGACTAGATTTTTTTGGATTTTTCAACGATTTCAAAATGAGTATGAGCCGGCTTATTACATGAAGTAAAATCATGTTTCAGTTAATTTTAATGCATAGCTATGCTTTGACCTACGGTAACCCCTCTTCACCCCCTTAAAAACCCTTGAATTTTCATTATTTTTTTCGCATGACGGCATTTCGATGCCGCAATGAAAAAATATTTTCCGCATTGTGGTGTTTCCAAGACGGAAAAAACATGCTATTATGTAATCGTAGAAATCAGTTTTAGGTATAACTATTTTAAATGAGGTGACTACATTATGAACAAGTATTTGCAATCTGTTATTGAAAACGTCCGTGTCAAACATGCCAACGAGCCAGAATTCATCCAGACGATCGAAGAAGTTTTGAGCTCCCTCGATGTTGTCGTCGAAAAACATCCGGAATATGAAAAGTACGACCTGATCAGCCGACTGGTCGAACCTGAACGGCAATTCACATTCCGCGTTGTCTGGGAAGATGACAATGGCAACTACCACACCAACACCGGCTACCGCGTCCAGTTCAACGGCGCAATCGGGCCCTACAAAGGTGGTCTCCGCTTCCAGAAAAACGTTTACTCCGGCATCATCAAATTCTTGGGCTTTGAACAGATCTTCAAAAACGCTTTGACCGGCCTTCCTATCGGCGGCGGTAAAGGCGGTTCCGACTTCGACCCGACGGGCAAGTCCGACGCTGAAATCATGCGTTTCTGCCAGAGCTACATGCAGGCATTATATCGTTACATTGGTCCCGATATCGACGTACCGGCTGGCGACATGGGCGTTGGCGGCCGCGAAATCGGCTTCCTCTTCGGTGAATATCGCCGCCTGAAAGGCAACTTCGAAAACGGCGTTCTCACTGGTAAAGGCTTCAGCTATGGTGGTTCCCTCATTCGTCCGGAAGCAACGGGCTACGGCGCTGTTTACTACCTCGAAAACGTCCTCCGCGATGACGGCCAGGATATCAAAGGCAAAACGATCGCAGCTGCAGGCTTCGGCAACGTTACCTGGGGCATCTGCAAAAAAGCTGCTGAACTCGGCGCTAAAGTCGTTACCCTCTCCGGTCCTGATGGATACATCTATGATCCCGATGGCGTAGTTACCGAAGAAAAGATCAACTACCTCCTCGAAATGCGTAACAGCGGGCGTAACCGCGTACAGGACTATGCTGACAAATTTGGCGTAGAATTCTTCCCTGGCGAAAAACCGTGGGGCCGCAAAGCCGACATCGTTATGCCGTCCGCTATGCAGAACGACGTTCACATGGAACAGGCAAAACAGATTGCTGCTAACAAAGTACGTTACTACATCGAAGTCGCCAACATGCCGACGACCAACGATGCACTTCAGTTCTTGATGGAACAAAAAGACATGATCGTCGCTCCGTCGAAAGCCGTTAACGCAGGCGGTGTTGCTACGTCGGCCCTGGAAATGAGCCAGAACAGCGAACGCCTCGTATGGACGGAAGAAGAAGTTGACGCTCGTCTCCACGAAATCATGAACACGATTTACAAAAACTGTAAAGATGCAGCTGAACGCAATGGTCTTGGCTACAACCTCGTAGCTGGCGCTAACATCGCTGGTTTCGAACGTGTTGCTGATGCAATGCTGGCTCAAGGCGTCTTCTAAGATACCTAAAACTGAATAGAGAGCCTGAAAAAGGACCTGTCACGGAAGTGGCAGGTCCTTTCTTGCGTTCCCGACGCCAGGGATAGCTGTCGAGGCTCACTTATTTGTTATACGCGGACGGCAACGTGGCCTTTAAATTCATCCATCATGGCCTGACAGCGTGTCTCATCGCTGCCCAAGAGAATGGCCAGCCGCCCCATGATTTCCGCACCGCGGACGATGATCGGTTCAATCGCAGGGTCTTTGACGGCATTGGCGATTTCAACGGAGTGTTCCGGCATGGGCACGTCGCCCAGGGCCAGATGAAGGTGCAGGGCCGGGCACTGATGGCTGACGTTGCCGACATCGGAGCTGCCGCAGTCCTTCGGCGCTTCATAGGCGATGCCCATATCGGACAAAACTTGTTCCGCCGCCTGGGTTGCCGTTTCATTCCAGACCATATTGTCGAATTTTTCCCCCATTTGACGGACGTCATACGTCGTTTCCGTAGCGATAGCCGCCCCTTCAAAGCACTTCATGACCTTCTCCACGACCGTATCCAAATAAGCCCGTTCGCTATGGCGAATACAGCATTCCACTTCAGCATAGTCGGGTACGACATTCGAAGCCCTTCCGCCGTCGACGATATACGAACCGATGCGCGTTTCCGGTCGGACATGTTGGCGCAGCATATCGATGCCGTGGAGGGCCAGCATCGCTCCATTGAGGGCATTTCGCCCATTCCAAGGTTCGCCGGCAGCGTGGGCCGTCTGGCCGTGAAAGGCAATGCGATAGTCATCAAGAGCTAAGAAATGGGAATTGGCATTGGTCTTGGTCGGCGATATGTGGACCATGACCGCCAGGTCATAGTCATGGAAAACGCCGTGCTCACACATGATGACCTTGCCGCCGCGCAATTCTTCATCAGGCGTACCGATGAGATCGACGTCGACGGGAAGGTCTTTCAAGTCTTTTAAGGCGGCAGCGGCGAGCAGACTCATAGCCCCGTTGGCCGAATGACCGCAGCCGTGGCCGACGCCGGGCAGGGCATCGTATTCGGCAAGCAGGGCAATTTTAAGAACAGCCTTAGGCGACCGGGAAACAACGGCCCGAAAGGCCGTCTTCTGTCCCGTAAAATTTTCTTCTACAGCCATGCCTAAAGCCCGGCAAGCATCAACATAGCGCTGACAGGCGTGAAATTCTTCCCCCGACAGTTCCGGATCATTAGCAATGGCATAATTCAACTGAAAGGCCTGGTCCTTATGGACATCCAGTCCCGATTTCAAAGCAGCAACAAGATTCATGACGATTAAAAGCTCCTTCTATCCGATGATAAACATGTACAAAGGGATGATGACGATACCCATGACGACGGTGATAAAGGAAACCTGCGTCGAGTAACGGACGTCGGCACCGACGGATTTGGCAACGACCGTCATCTGGGTCATGGCCGGCATGCTGGCCTGCATGGTAAAGACCTGGGCCGACATAGGCGTTACCGGAATGAAAGGCAGGAGGGCCAGGACGCAGGCCGGACAGACGAGAAACCGACCGACCAGGGCGCCGATGACGTCGCGGTCCCAGTGAACATCTGAAAGAGAGATTCCGGCCATTTCAATGCCGATGACCAGCAGCGACAACGGCGTCGCCATATTGCCGACGTATTGGAAGGACGTAAGCAGGAAATCAGGCAGTTTAATGTTGGCCAGGACAAGAGCCAGGCCGATCAAAAAGGCCATCAGAGGGGGAGAAAAGACCTTTTTAATGGTCTGCATGGAAAATAAGGGCATATTCCCCTTCCCTCCCTGGCTGTCATTGACGATATGATAGACGCCAAAGGTCCAGAACATCGTCGTATTAGCCATGTAATAGAGCATAACCGATGGCACGCTCTGCGTTCCAAAGAGGGCCAGGTTGACCGGCAGACCGATGAAAATCGTATTGGCAATGAAAAAGCAGGTGACAAATACCCCTTGCCGATCTTGACGGATGTGCAGCACTTTGGCAACAAGGCGGCCGACGATATACGCTAAGAAAATCGACGCAAAAGGCAGTATAAGATCCGGTGCAATACGAATCAACGAGTCATGCGTAAAATCCTTTTCCATTTGACAGAGCATGTACAGGGGCAGGCTGACCTTCATGACCAGCTTTGAAAAAACAGCGCTCATATTCGAGCCGAACCACCCTTTTTTTGACAGCACAACGCCAATGGCAATGATAAATAAAACCTCAAAAATTCCCTCTAACCCATGAAGTACGCCTTCCAAAAAATCGCTTCCCTTCTACAAATGGTATAACTCCGGCCGCCGATCGCGGAAGACATTGATACGGCTGCGGATATCATCGACGACAGACAAATCGATCGTTTCCGTAAGGACGGCATCGTCACTGCCGCCTTCGATCAAAACATTCCCCTGGGGATCGGCCAACAGAGAATGACCGCCAAACGTTAAACGGCCGCAGGTGCCGCAGCTATTGACCGCGGCGACGAAAAACTGGTTTTCAATCGCCCGGGCCCGATTGAGGAGTCTCCAGTGTTCCAGCCGTTCTTCCGGCCAGGCCGCCGGTACGAAGAGTACCTTGGCACCAGCTAAGGCCGCCATACGAACCCATTCGCTAAAACGGACGTCATAGCAGATAATCGAGGCCATGGTTACCCCATCGAGGGAAAACACATTGAGATCCCTTCCGGCCGTAAAAGCCTTATCCTCTTTGCCAGGCGTAAACAAATGGCACTTATCGTACGATGAAACGAGGGCGCCGTCACGGTCAACGATATAGGTCGTATTATAAATGCCATCTTCATGACGGCGGGCAATGGAACCCCCGACCAGATGGATATGATATTCTTTGGCCAAATCCTGTAAAAAAGCACGGGCCAGAGCACCTTCTTCATCGGCCTTTTCACGGATGTCGGAAGGATAAAAAGACGTATCCCATAATTCCGACAAGACGGCCACATCGGCACCGTCTGAAGCAGCCGTCTGTACATGGCGACGTGCTTGTTCAAAGTTTGCGTCCCGGTCGCCGGGGACGACCGAAAATTGAATCAGTGAAATTCGCATAATTTCAACCCCTTTCAGGACGGGTAAACAGCCATCTCGTTTGACTGTAACCGCATAGTATAAATATAAATATATTATAGTTGATGAACGGAAAAATAACAATTCCTTGCAAATCTCCGACTCCCTTGTTATAGTTAAATTACTTTAATGCGCAAAGAAGGGGTATCATGGAACAGGATCAAACGATGAAGGACTGGTTAGAAAACCTGATGACTTGCCAGGCCTGTCATCTACGACAAGAAGGCAACCGAGGTCCGACTCGGTATACCGGAAATATCACGTCGCCCTTGATGTTCGTCGGCGAAGGACCTGGCGGTGTGGAAGATGAATACGGCGTTCCCCTCGTCGGACCGTCGGGGCAGCTCCTCGACAAGGCCCTGTGGAGCGTCGGATTGACTCGGGACCGGGTCTACGTCACCAATATCGTAAAATGCCGGCCCAAAAACAATCGCACACCGACCTTAGATGAAGGCCGTCACTGTGCCGATATCCACTTAGTCAAAGAAATCGACCTGGTTCAGCCAAAGGTCATCGTCTGTTTGGGAAAAGTCGCCTTCCAGTACTTCTATGGCAAGGCCGCCAGCATCATGCGCAATCGCGGCAAGTGGTTCACCTGGCGTGGCTACCCCGTCATGCCGACGTATCACCCGGCCTTTCTCCTGCGCCAGACCGGCCACGACCTGGTCGAATCGAAATGGCAGGTCTATTACGACTTTAAAGCCGCCGTGGAAAAGGCTAAAGCCGAAAATCCGGATTATACCTACCAAAGCCCGGAAAAGACGAATCTCTTAGAACAATACACCGCCTTAAAAGAAAGCCGAAGCTTTTGATTTTAGCCAAAAAAAAATTGCCGTCACCATGACGGCAATTTTTTCATTTGCAATGTATTCTGTTCTTCAGTAAAACCTGCGATTTCTCAGTCAAAATGCCGGTCATACAGATGGCTGTTTTCCAAGAATTCTTCAACCGTCGGGAACCCGAGTTTCTTCAAGAGTTCGATGACATAGGGGTTTTCCATCGGCGTGCGAGAGAAGGCCTGTTTACCATAAGCCTGTACGTTGGCTTTGCCTTCTTCTTTCTTGATGATGGCGCGAGGACCGCCGACGCAGCCGCCGATGCAGCCCATGCCTTCAAAGAAGTTACCGTCGCGGTTGCCTTCCAAAATGTCGTTGATCATAGCTTTACAAGCCGGAACACCATCGGCCTTACGGGTCTTGATATCGACCTTGCGGTCCGGATCGAGCTGATGTACCGTCGTCGTAACGGCTTCGGCAACGCCGCCTGCATAGGCATAGCTGATACCGGCTTCGGAAGCGTGCGGTACGTTGTCTTCCGGAAGGGACGCCAAGTCGATGTCAGTTACGGAGAATAAATCTTTTACTTCCTGATAGGTTAAGACGTGGTCAACGGCGCCGACCAAATCCGGTTCATTCCGTTCGGCTTTTTTAGCCAGGCACGGGCCGATAAAGACGGTCTTAGCCTTAGGATGAAGGGCCTTTACCGTGCGGCCGCCAGCAATCATCGGCGATACCGAGCCGGGAACGTTCGGCAGCAACTGGTGATAGAGCTTTTTAATCATGGCAATCCACATCGGGCAGCAGCAGCTGGTCAGCTGGAACTGATCTTCACTCTGGATGTTGCGGTCGAATTCCAAGGCTTCTTTCAAAGTCAGGATGTCAGCAAAAACAGCGACTTCCAGCATACCCGTAAAGCCTAACCGTTTAAAAGCCGTGCGCAGTTTACCCATGGTAACGTCAGGACCGAACTGGCCGGCGACGGCCGGTGCAACCATGGCATAAATCGGGCCGTCGTATTCGCGAAGCTCCTGAACGACGGGAATGATGTCCTTGCGGGTCTTCAAGTTGTCGAGCTTGCAGGCATCGACACAGGCCTGGCAGCCGACGCACTGGCTGTCATCGACTTCAACGCCTTCAGGACCGCGTTTAATAGCGCCCCAATCGCACGCTTCTTCACAGCTGTGCGGTTCATCAGGAGGGCAGAGGCAGGGCTTAACCCGCCAAACCAGCGGATGGTCATCGGGATGAGCTAAACAGTCGATCAATCTCGGTTCCCCTTCAACACCAATAGGTTTACCATCAGCAGCGCGTTTAAGCATTTGCTGATATAATTCATCTAACGTTTTCATACATGAACCCCCTTAAAGAAATAACGAAGCCAAATCAGTTAGTTTCATTATAACAGATTTTTAAGGGGGCTGACAGTTTTTTTACTGAAATTTTAGTCTAATGTCAAAAGCAATGCCATTTTAAACGGACCATCGGCCGTAACGGCGTGGCGGCCGTTCTTGGAAAAGGCAAAGTTTTCACCGGCCTTAATGGGGAAATCCTGACCTTCATATTGAATGACAGCCTTACCTTCAAGGGCAAAAACAAGGGCTTCGCCAGGTGCAGCGTGTTCCGAAAGACCGGTACCGGCGCCAAAGCTCATGACGACGAATTTCATCTTCGGCGACTGGATGATGTCGCGATTAATAATTTTACCTTCCTGGCAGGGAACGAGTTCAGCCAGGGAAAAGAGTTTTCCAGTATCGATATTCATAAGAGATTCCTCCTCAATCGTAATTTCAACATAGACGGCACCATCACGGCTTCTCATACCGACGGCTTTACCAGCCGGTACAGCCACGACCTGCCCGGAAGGGACTTCCCGATCACCGACCTCCCCATACAGAGACAGGCTTCCGGAAAGAACATAAATGACCTTGGCTTTCTGATACGTTTCAGGACTGATATCCGTATGAGCGGCCAAAGAAAAGTAAAACAGATGATAGTCGGGCTCATTGACGACTTCCTTAGAAATCGTACAGCCTTCTACCGGCAAATTATCTTCATGGATAGAAAAAACAACACCTTTTCGTTCATTCATGGTACTCCCTCCTTTTCATGGCTTTAGTATACCCAATCGGTATTGTTTAGGCGGTTGTAAATCCAACAGAAAAATAAAATTTATCGCCACAGGAAATTAAAAGCTAGACGGATCAATCTAGGGAAACTAAAATCAACGCTTTACAAAAAGGGACTTTACTGTTAAACTGATATAGTAACTTAATATGTGCGGGTGTAATTCAGTGGTAGAATACGAGCTTCCCAAGCTTGGTACGAGGGTTCGATCCCCTTCATCCGCTCCATGATATAAAAAGGACTCACGACATGTCGTGAGTCCTTTTTTGTCGCCTTGTTTGCACGGAGATTGATAGATGAATCATCGTCCCTCATAAAAATTATATCGCTGATGCGCCTTTGTATAAAACAAATAATTTTAAAATAATTTCATTTTATCAATATATCGTTACTTCGATATATGTAAATAAATATAATCACAAAAAGTTTATCAGACTCTAATGATTGCCTTTTATTCGATAAATGAAGCTTATAATATGGCTTAAAATTCAGGGATATCAAACGCTTAAATCGTTATGTAATATACATATTAAATACATATTTTAAGAATTACTCTTGAATTTTTAAACGTGTTGGTGTATTATTACTGTAACAGATTTGACACGTCTTTTTGTGTTAAATAAAAAAAATATAAACTGAGATGCGTATATTACCCATCGCTTAAGTTTTTTCGCTGCATGAATCTCGATATTTTTTATCAACAGCCCTCCCACTCGTGAGTCCTGCTGATTTTTGTTTACAGAAAATACGGATATTTTTTATCATATATCCGTCAATCTTTGACCTATACCCTCGAAAAAACTTACATGAATGGATAGTCTCCGCATTCCGAACTCACCAAGGAGGAGTACGTTGATGAAAAAATCAATCTACCAAAGAAAAACTGCCCTGAGAGCCGTCTTCGCCGTATTGGCTATCTGTGGAACCCTGTCGGTATCAGCTGCCACTACCGATCCCGCTCTGCTGGATTTAACGACGTCCGACACGACACACAAGAACAGCGTAACCAATAACGGCAACTCCAAAAAGGACACCATCGCCATTGGTTTTGATAATACCGTATGGGATGGCGGCTTAGCCATCGGTTCCAACAATACCGTAAGCAATGCGGCCTCCATTCATCTGGCTACGGCAATCGGTCGAAACAATACCGCCAACAACAATTCCGTCGTCGCCGGCCACAGTAACACCGGCATCGGCGGCAGTGCCGTCTTTGGCTTCAATAACTATGGGTCCTCTTATGCAACGGTTCTCGGCCTCAATTCTAAATCTGCCGGTGGCATTGCAATTGGGGATGGTGCCAGATCCGGCGCTTTCCAGATTTCTGATAAGCCCAATACCGCAACTATGGTAACCTTTACCACCGCTATCGGCAATGGTGCTGTATCCTTAAACGGGACCTCGATTGGCTTTAAGACTAAATCAAATCTTGAAGGGCTCGCCCTAGGCAACGAGACCAGCGCCTTGTACGGCGGCACGGCCCTCGGCAGCAGCGCTTCAATAGCGGAAAACACCTACTCTATCCTGCATGCCGACGGTGTTGCCCTCGGCGACGGTGCCTATGCCGACCGCAGTTACGGTGCCTATGGATACGCCCCCCTCAGCGATATGGCTGCCACCTTAAATACAGAAGATTCAATGGCCAATGATCTTGCCTTAGCAAAGCAGATGGGCGACTCTGTCCTTACAGCGGTACAGAACTTCTACGATACATACGGCGAAGCTACCTATAAACAGTGGCAGTCTCTGGCAGCAGACTATGACAAAGCAGACATCGCTTATAATAAGAAAAAAGTTGCCATGGAAGAGACAACCTATGCGTCTGAAGCCGACCGCCTAAAAGACTACAATGAGTTAGAGAATTTACGCAAAAAGCTCACAGATGCGGGAAATACTTTGACGGATTTTGAAAAAGCAAACACCCATGATGGCGTCAGCCTCAGAAATGCTGTCCGCCTCAAAGAACATACCCTGTCGCCCTTCAAGGCTAACGGCAGTGCCGTCAGCATCGGCCGAGCAGCCGTCATAGGCGCCGATGGGTCCGTTCTGACAAGAGCGATTACTCGACAACTCACCAACCTGGCCGCCGGTACAGCTGACACCGATGCCGTCAACGTCGCCCAGCTGAAACAGGTAAAGACTTATGCCGATGGCATTGCCAATACGGTCAAAGAACTAACTGACAAAGTCGTCAACGGCAATCGTGACTTTGCCGGCGATGACCAGAATAAGGTCAGCGTCAAAGTCGGTGAAACCATGGAAATCACCGGCGGCGCTGCTACAAATAACCTGTCTGACGACAATATCGGTGTCGTAAAAAAAGGGGAAAATGGCGTTTCCATCAAATTGTCCAAGGACTTAAAAGGCCTCAATACGGCAGAATTCAACACCAGCATCACTGTCGGTACCGGCGACAACAAGACGGTCATTACCGGCGACTCCATTCGCACGGGCAATACGACAATCAACAACAACGGCCTTACAGTTGTAAACGAAGACTCGTCGAAAAACATTACCATCCAGAATGACAACATCAACATGGGTGGCAACACCATCCACAACGTTGGTGAAGCTCAGAATGCCGGCGACGCCATCAACAAAGGTCAGTTCGACCGGACGATTAGCACCCTCAACAGCGGCATGAGCGACATGAGCAGCCGTATCGGTCAGGTTGACCGCAACGTCAAACGCGTCGGCGCCGGAGCCGCTGCCTTAGCCTCCCTCCATCCCTTGGATTTTGATCCCGATGATAAAGCATCCTTCGCCGTCGGCTTCGGTTCCTATAAGAGCGAACACGCTGCTGCCCTCGGTGCCTTCTATCGTCCTAACGAAGACGTCATGGTAAACCTTGCCGCAACCATCGGAAACAGTGATGATATGTACAGTGCCGGCGTTTCCTTCAAGATTGGCTCGTCCTCTCCTTACACTAATATGAGCAAGTCTGAAATGGCAGTCAAACTGGAAGAATTGACGGCTCAGAATCAAAAGATCGAAAGCCAGAACCAGGAACTCAACGAACGATTGGCTAAATTAGAAGCCCTCGTTGCCTCTAAATAATAACTTATCCTACCTATAACCGAGACATCCTTTGATATGATTATCATATTAAAGGATGTCTTTTTCATTCATTATCATATCTTCGTCATATTCAGCCCATTTATCACAATCCCGTTCATGATTCTAACAACGTATTGCTTGTAGGAATTTTTCTTACAATTTGCTTATTTTACGGATCCCAGAACCAATTGTTATCGGCGTGGTTAAGCTGTTTATCGATATTTAAAGTTTGTAGGAATATTTCCTACAAAACATTTGTTTACAAATATAATAATGATATATTTAAATAAAAATCGTTATAAATAGTTGCATTTTGTCATAAATAGGAGTATTATACTCCATGAAAAGTGCATAGCAAAAATACACTTAATATTCCTTGGGCTTGCATATTGCCGGTTCATTTATTTTTCCCGTTAAACAGGATTTTTTTAATCTTATTTAACGTCTTATTTTGGATTAAATGTGTCGCATTTACTTAAAACAAATTGGACTGGAATTATCCCATCAGGAATCGCTAAGGAGGAAGTTTGATTATGAAAAAAGCAAAAAAATTGGCTCAAAAAAAGGCTGCTCTAAGTACAGTCTTAACCGTATTAGCACTCTGCGGTACCTTATCGGTCTCAGCCGCCGATCCCGTTACAATGGATTTAACATCGGGCACGGATCACCCGAATAAAGTATCATCCAGTTCCACCACGGCCGATACGGTAGCCATCGGCTTTGACAACAAGGTTTATAATGGGGCCCTGGTCATCGGCGATGACAATTACGCGATCAATACGAATAGTACAGCTGTCGGACGAAATAATAATGCCAACAACGGGTCCGTCGCCGTCGGCTACAATAATAAGGCCCTGGCAGGGAGTACCGTCATCGGTCAGAACGGCTACGGTACCAGTTGGGCCACCCTCGTCGGTAAGGATTCAAGAAGTGCCGGCGCCGTCGTTATGGGCCGGGAAGCCAGCGGCGGGATTTTTAATATCGACCTTACCACCAAAAATGACCCGACCCTCTCCTACACGTCAACGGCCATCGGCAACTTTTCCTCCGCTCTTGTCGGGACATCCCTTGGCGCCAATACAAAATCAGATCACGGCGGCGTTGCCGTTGGTGCCGGAGCCAATGCTATGTACGGCGGTACAGCCATCGGGAAAGGCGCTTCTACGGCAGAAAGCACCTACTCTTACCTCCGCGCTGACGGCGTCGCCTTAGGGGATAGTTCCTATGCCACTCGTGGTTACGGCATCTATGGCTACGTTCCTCTCAAAGACACGACAGACATTGTCAAGAACGTGTACGCTACAACAGCGGCTACGGACTCGATGGCAAACGATATGGCACTGGCCAACAAGACAGGCGACGCCAGTGTCGTCTCTGCCGTTACCAACTTCTATAATCAGTATGGCGAAGACGTCTATAATGACTACAAAACGATAGAATCAGCCTATGAAAAGGCCGTCATGGCCTATGATAAACAGGCTGCTAAAATGAACAGTACGACCTACGCCACGGAAGCCGATAGAGCTTCCGACCTGGCCACACTCACCAGCTTATCGGACGGTAAAAAAGCAGCCATCGCTGCCTTGAAGGCCTTTGAAAATGAACATACAGGCATTGCCGCTGCCGTTCTCCGCAAAGATAGTGCCCTGTCCACCTATAAGGCGACAGCTGCTGCCGTTAGCTTAGGCTATGGTACTGCAGATAGTAACGAAGCCGTTACCCGCCAAATCACCAACCTGGCTGCCGGTACGGCTGACACTGATGCCGTCAACGTTGCCCAGTTGAAACAGGTAGCCACCATTGCCAATAATCACACTGCCATTACCGTAGACGGAAAAGCTCCGACAGCTGGAGAAAACGGTGAACTCGGCGACTATGTCGGCGACAACAACCTGACCATGGCCGTAAAGGACGTAGACGGTCAGAAAACGTACGACTTAAAACTGAGCAACAGCCTCGTCATTGGTGAAAAAGGAGCCGATGGCGCTGATGGTACAGACGGTACACCAGGCAGTATCGGCATCGTCGGCCCGAAGGGTGCAGACGGCAAAAATGCCTATGCCGATATCTCCGTTAAAGATGGGGCCAATGGCCTTAACGGCGAAAATATTACTCGTATCGTTTACACCGATGAAGATGGAACGGAACATCAAGTCGCAACCCTCGATGACGGCTTGAAATTTACCGGCGATACAGCAAACGTAACCGTCGCCAAGAAATTGAACGAAACCCTCCCCATTACCGGCGGTGCCGATATGACCAGACTGAGCGACAACAACATCGGCGTCGTCGCTGATGCAGCCAGCGGCCTGACGGTTAAATTAGCCAAGGACCTTAACCTGGCTGACGGCAGCATTACCCTTATCGGCGCCAAAGACGCTGACGACAATACCTTGGTACAAGGCCAGGACGGCAAATGGTATTCCGACTTGAGCGATGCCACCTATGACGCTACGAGCGGTACTTATATCAAGACCGACGGTACGACGGTAACAGCTGTCGACAGTCCAACCACATCCACGGTTAACTTATCAGGAAGCGGCCTCGACAACGGCGGACAGACGATTACCAACGTCGCAGCCGGCGTCAAGGATACCGACGCCGTTAACAAAGGTCAATTAACCCAGGCTATCTCCGATGCTACAGCCTCTGTAAACGGGAAGCACACGACGATTACCGTAGACGGCACGGAAGCAAAAGCCGGCGAATACGTCGGCACGGGCAACTTGAAACTCGGCCTGACCGAAACAGACGGCCAGAAGACGTATGATCTGAAGTTGAGCAACAATGTCACTATTGGCGAAAAAGGTGCCGACGGTGCAGACGGCACGCCTGGCAGTATCGGCATTGTCGGACCGAAGGGTGCAGACGGAAAGAACGCCTACGCTGACCTCACCGTCAAAGACGGAGCCAACGGCCTTGACGGCGAAAGCCTTACCCGCATCGTTTACACCGATGAAGACGGCAATGAACACCAAGTCGCCACCCTCGATGACGGTTTGAAATTCTCCGGTGATACTGGCTCCGTTGCTAAGAAGCTGAACGAAACCTTGTCCATTACCGGCGGTGCCGACATGACAAATCTGAGCGATAAAAATATCGGTGTCGTCGCCGATGCAAACGGCGGCTTGACCGTTAAATTGTCCAAGGATTTGACCGGTATCAACAGCATTACCGGCCTGAGCAATACGACATGGGATGCGAACAACATCGTCAGCGGTCGTGCGGCAACGGAAGATCAGCTGCAGGCCGTTGCCAGCGGCATCACCAACACGGTAAACGCCAATAAAGTCATCGCCGGCGACAACATCAGCGTCAGCCAAAACGCAGATGGCAGTGGTACGACGGTTTCCTTGAAGAATGACATCACCTTAGGTGATAAAACCGATGCTGCTAAACAGGTAAACATTAACGGCGATGCTGCTACGGTTACGGCCGGCAGCGATACCAATCAGGTCGTCGTCGATGGCTCTAAAGGCCAGATTACGACGGGCAGCGGCATCACCCTCGGCAATCAGACCGTCGATGCTGCAAAAGCCGACGGCACAGTCGTTAAGTCCGAAACGGGCAGCTACCTTACCGGTCTCGATAATACGACATGGAATCCGGACACGAATGGCTACGTCGCCGACCGGGCCGCTACGGAAGGTCAGCTCAAAAATGTATCCGATACGATCAAAAATATCAGCGATACGATTAGTGTCATCGGTACCGGCACTCGCGACTTTGCTGGTGACGATTCGACCAATAAAGTCAGCGTCAAACTCGGTGAAACCATGAATCTTACCGGCGGTGCCGACGTCAATAACCTGTCCGATAACAATATTGGCGTTGTTGCCAACAGCGCTAAGAACGGCTTCGACATCAAGTTGTCAAAAGACTTAACGGGCCTCAATTCGGTAACGACGAAAGAACTGAACAGTGAAACGGCTAATATCACCAACAGCATCACCGTCGGTACTGGCGACAACAAGACGGTCATTACCGGTGACTCCATCCATACAGGCAATACGACGATCAACAACAACGGCCTGACGGTCACCAATTCCGATTCGACGAAAAATATTACCATCCAGGATGGCAGCGTCAACATGGGCGGCAACGTCATCCATAACGTCGGTGACGCACAAAGTGCCAGCGATGCCATCAATAAAGGTCAGTTCGACCGGACGATTGACAATATCGGTAACGGCATGAACGAAATGAATGGCCGCATCAACCAGATCGGCCGCGACGTCAACCGCGTCGGTGCCGGTGCCGCAGCCTTGGCATCCCTCCATCCACTGGATTACGATCCTGATGACAAAGGTTCCTTCGCTGTCGGTTTCGGTTCCTACAAGAGCGAACACGCTGCCGCTGTCGGCGCCTTCTATCGTCCAAACGAAGACACGATGGTAAACTTCGCAGCCACCGTCGGAAACAACGACAACATGTACAGCGCCGGCGTTTCCTTCAAGATTGGCTCTTCTTCGCCTTACGCTCATATGAGCAAATCTGAAATGGCCGTCAAACTGGAATCTCAGGATAAACAGTTGACCGACCAAAATCAGAAGATTGAAACCCTGGAAAGCCAAAACCAGGATCTCAACGCACGACTCGCTAAATTAGAAGCTCTCATCGCCTCTAAATAATACGATCTCCTCCTTAGCAAAAAAGGCATCCTTTGACTTGCATCCGCATCGAAGGATGCCTTTTGCTTATTGTTTTGCCGTCTTATGGTCAACATGCATAACGGAGAAAAACCTCAGTTGACAGGAGTATGAAGAGGTATTATACTAAGCTGTATTTAACAAAATGCAGTTTCTTACAAATAAAAAAAGGAGGCTATCATGCTATTTAAAACGATTAGTCGCCACCTCATCGGCAAGCCTTTGGAAAACACCAAGCTTGAAGCCGAACAGATGCCAAAATGGAAGGCCCTGCCTATCTTTTCATCGGATGCCCTGTCATCCGTCGGATACGGGCCGGAACAGATTGCCATCGTCCTGGCGTCGGTGCCGACCTTAGCGACATACCGTTATTTCGGACCTATCGTCTTAGCTATTATCGCCTTATTATTCATCGTTGCCTTGTCCTATACCCAGGTCGTCCGCGTCAATCCGGGCGGCGGCGGTTCTTACGGCATCGCCATGAAATACCTCGGCGTCTATCCGGCCCTGACCGCAGGGGCGGCCCTCCTGGCCGATTATATCCTGACCGTGGCCGTTTCCATTTCTTCAGGGACAGCCGCCCTGGTCAGTGCCTTCCCGGTCCTGCATCCCTATCACGTCTACATCGACCTTGGCGTCCTCATCCTGATGATGATCGTCAACCTGCGCGGTACAAGGGAAGCATCGACCTTCTTCGTCTGGCCGACGTACTTCTTCTTAGCCGCCATGGGGATCACCCTGGTCGGCGGCTTCTATCAGATTTGGAACGGAACCCTCACGGCCCATACCGTTGCCGTTGAAACAGTGGCTCCTTTGAATCAGGCAGCCTTGATTCTCATCGTCCTTCGAGCCTTTGCCAACGGCTGTAGCTCCATGACCGGTGTCGAAGCCATTGCCAATGGCGTCACTATGTTCAAGGCACCGCAGCAGAAAAATGCCATTGAAACGACGGCCATCATGGCCTGTATCCTGGCAACGATGCTCGGCGGCCTCGGCTACCTCATCGTCTACCTTCACCTCTTGCCGACCCAGGGTTACACCTTGTTGTCCCTCCTCGTCGAAGATATCTTCAGCCGTACCTTGATCTACTACATCATCCAAATCCTGATGATGGTCATCCTCTACATTGCCGCCAATACGGCTTACAACGGCCTGCCGCCGCTCCTCTCTTTCATGGCCGTCGACGGCTACGTGCCCCGCTACTTTGCCAACCGCGGTGAACGATTGAGCTATTCCAACGGCATCGAAGCCCTGACCATCATGGCCGGCATATTGATTGTCCTCTTCCAGGGCAATATCGAGCACCTGATCTCCCTTTATGCCATCGGCGTATTCCTCTCCTTTACCATCGCCCAATCAGCCATGGTCGTCCATTGGAGACAATGCCGTGAACGGAACTGGCGCCTCTTTGCCGGCATCAATGGCTTCGGCGCTCTGGTCACGGCCTGCGTCGTCGTCATCGTCCTCATCACTAAGTTTATTTACGGAGCCTGGATCATCGTCCTCCTCATCCCGACCCTGGTCTATATGTTCCTTAAGATTCACCACCACTATGACGACGTCCGCGAACAGCTGCTGCTGACGCCGGAAGAATATACCAAGGTCATGACGACCGACTTAGGCCACAATATGATCGTCATCCCGATTGCCTCGCCGACCCAGGCCGTGGCCCGAGCCATTCGCTACGCGAAAATCATCAGCGGCCCGGAAGACAAGATCTACGCCGTCCACGTCTACAGTGACGAAGAGCGCGGCAAAAAGATCAAAAACCTGTGGCAGAAACTGGAACCGGATATCGAACTGATCATGCTTCAGTCGCCTTACCGGCAGCTGACCGACCCGCTCATCACCTTCATCCAGGAAATGCGAAAAGAGACGGCACCGAAAGATACGATTACCGTCCTCATTCCGGAATTTGAAACAAAAAAATTATGGCACCGCCTGCTCCACAACCAGAGCGGCTGGCTCCTGAGGCTGCGTACCCTGCCTTACATAGACGTCGTCGTATCGACGGTTCCCCTGCAGTTTACGCGATAAAAAGCCCGTAACAAAATAAATCATATAAACGCCAAAAGCCCGGCGAAGGAAATCCCTTCGCCGGGCTTTTTTACGATCTACGGATCAAATGTAGGCTCGAGCTATTATTTGTTATAGAGCATGCGAACCGAATTGAGGACGCACAAGGCGGCAACGCCGGAATCGGCAAAGACGGCACCCCACATGGAGGCAAACCCGGCAAAGCCGGCAACCATGACCAGGCCCTTGACGCCTAAGGCAAAGACGACGTTCTGTTTCGCAATCTTCATCGTTTCTTTGGAAAGATGGAGTGCCTTGGGAACGGCGCTGACCTTAGAGTGCATGAAGACGACGTCAGCCGCTTCTACGGCCGCATCGGCACCGCTGTTCATAGCCGCGCCGACATCGGCACCGGCCAGGACCGGTGCATCGTTGATGCCGTCACCGACGAACATGACCGAGCCGTATTGTTTGCGAAGTTCATCCAGTTGACGGACCTTATCCTGAGGCAGGAGTTTAGCCCGAACGTCATCGATTCCCGTCTTAGAAGCGATGTAATCGGCAGCCTGCTGCGAATCGCCGGTAAGCATGGCCGTCGTAATCCCCAAGCTGGAAATGGCCTTGATGGCATCGACAGCGTCTTCTTTCAGCGTGTCGGAAATGACGATTCGTCCGGCATACTGACCGTCGACGGCAATGAACAATTCGGCACCGTATTCAGCCGCTTCCAGCGAAGGAAGGGCAAGCTGATGGCGGTCCATGAGCTTTTGATTGCCGCAGAGGACGTCATGGCCTTCGACAATAGCTTTCAGACCATGGCCGGCAATTTCTTCAACCTTAGAAGGCGTTCCTAAGGTCAATCCCCGTTGTTCCGACGCTTCGACGACGCTGCGGGCAATGGGATGGTTCGAGGCCTGTTCCACTGAAGCGCAGAGGCGGAAGACGTCTTCTTCACGACGGCCGTCGGCAGGACGAACTTCATGGACGACGAAGTTGCCCTTGGTAATGGTACCGGTCTTATCGAAGACGACGGCGCCGATATTTTTGAGCTGTTCGACGGCGATGCCGCCTTTAAACAAGATGCCCTGCTTCGATGCCGCACCGATGCCGGCAAAGAAACTGAGGGGCACGCTGAGGACCAGGGCGCAGGGGCAGCTGATGACCAGGAAGGTCAGGGCCGTATAGATCCAGTAATGCCACTGGCCCGTTACCAGAGACGGGATGATGGCTGTCGCAGCCGCGATGGCGACGACGGCCGGCGTATAAATGCGGGAAAAACGGGTGATGAAGCGGTCGATTTTCGGTTTACGGGCCGCCGCTTTTTCGACAGATTCCAAGATTTTGGTGACCATCGATTCGGCCAGCGGTTTGGTAACCTTGACGTGGAGGACGCCCGTCGTGTTGATGCTGCCGGACATGACTTCCGAGCCTTCATGGCAGGCCACGGGAACGGGTTCCCCGGTCAGGGCCGACGTATCGAGAAGGCTGTCGCCGGAAACGACGACGCCATCTAAGGGAATGCGGTCGCCGACGCGGACGACGGCGACGTCGCCAATGACGGCATCGCGGGCCGGGACTTCGACGGTACTGCCATCTTCCATCAGGCGGTGAATGACGTCAGGACGCATATCGATAGCCGCGGCAACCTGTTTACGGCTGCGGTTTACGGCCCGTTCTTCAAGGGCTTCGCCGACACGGCTGAAGAGCATGACGGCAACGGCTTCGGGATAGTCGCCAATGGCAAAGGCCCCGATAGTCGCTACGGCCATGAGGAAGTTTTCATCGAAGGGCTGACGCTTCAGGATGTTTTCAGCCGCTTCACGAAGCACACAATACCCGAGAAGTAAATAAGCGACGATATAAGCCGGAAGGGAAAAAGCTTCGGGAACAAGGTCGGTCAAATAAGTAATTAAAAAGACAAGTGTGCCGACGACCAGGGTCCACAAGGCGCCCCCTTCTTCCTCTTCCACGTCTTCATCGTGGCAGCAGCTGCAGGTGCCAATCGAGGAAAGGCTTACGACTGCCTCACCGTCGCAGCAACTGCACTGTCCTGCTTCTTCCATGTGATGATCGTGATGATCGTGATGATCGTGATGGTGATGATGACCGCAGCAAGTGCAGTCGTCTTCATGTAACGTTTTCTCTGCCATAATACAGCCCCCTTTTGAAAAACACTCTTTATATGATTAATGATAGCATTAAACCAATATATGTTCAAGTGTTCATATGTTAATTTTATATGCAGTTTAGGCATCCAAAAAGGCCGTCCCATGCAAGATTTTTATCGCATGAGACGGCCGTGCTATTAGGCTATTATCGATATCAGAAGGTAAGCCGCATCTGATGCCAGACGACACCGCCGTGGACCGATTTATCGCTCACGCCCTCATCGACGAACCCGAAGGAGGCGTAGTAGTGGACCAGTTTATCTTTACAAGTCAGTACCAGCCCCTTTCGCTTCTGCTGCCGAGCCGCATCAATGGCAGCCTGCAGTAATGTCCCGGCATAGCCTTGACGGCGGCAGGAAGGAACCGTATTGACACCAAATATCATCTGCCAGGCACCGCGTTCATTATGAAGCGAGGCATGAGCGTACATCTCATCGGTCAAATCCGGTTCATCGGTCACCATGCCGTCGACGAAGGACAAGAGCTGCCCCTTTTCATCAAACAGCAGCCAAAAATGATTGCCATAATGGGTCAGGCGGTCCCGAAAATCTGCTTCCGTTGCCGCTTCAGCCGGCGGAAAGCAGGTCGCTTCAACGGCCGTAACGGCCTGTAAATCTTCTAATGTTGCGGTTCTTATATTCAAAACGATCACCTCATCATAATTATATCGGGAAAAGTCATCGACCTCCGAAGATTCCCTACTTCGCGACATCAACATGGTCACGTATGGCTTCATAGATTCGCTGCAATCCCTTTTCAACGACGGCGCGGGGCATGGCCAGATTCAGGCGGATGAAGCCCTTGGCATTTCCGACAAAGAGACGGTCGCCGCCTTCTAAGAGGACGCCGGCCTGATTGGCAAAGAAGTCCGGCAGATCCGACACGTCACCCAGGTAAGGATTCATGTCCACCCAGGCCAGGTACGTCGCTTGGGGGATCTTGAAAGAGATCCGAGGCAGTTTTGCATTCAGGGAGTCATGAACATAGTGGAAATTCCCATCGAGATAGGCCCGCAGCTGTGTCAGCCACTCGCCGCCATATTCATAGGCCGCTTCATGCGCCGCCAGGGAAATGGGATTCAGGTCGCCCACATTTTTATCATGCTTTACAAAAGTCCGCCGCAGTTTCGGATCGCGGATGATGACATTAGAAAACATGAGCCCTGCCAGATTAAACGTCTTGCTGGCCGACATACAGGTAATGAGTTTCGGGTAGGTATCCATGATTTTTGCCATGGGAATATGGCGGACTCCGCTGCGAAGGAGGTCGCAGTGGATTTCGTCACTGATGATCCATAAATCATTGGCTTCTACGATGTCGGCGACTCGCTTCAATTCATCAGCTGTCCATACGCGGCCCGTCGGATTGTGCGGGTTGCACCAGATGACCAATTTCATCTTAGGATCTGCCGCTTTTCGGGCAAAATCATCAAAATCGATGGTATAGGTATCGTCTTCATCCCGGCGAAGGGACGAGCAGACGTATTCTTTACCGGAGTATTCCGCCGCATGCTGAAAGAATCCGTACGAAGGCGTCGTCATAAGGACTTTCTCATCGTCTTTAACAAGATCTTCGACGAATTGATATAGAGCCGGTATGATCCCCGAAGAAAAGGTCAGCTCTTCTTTAGGAAATTCCCAGTCATACATCTTTTGGCACCAGCCGGAAAAGATTTTATAATACGAATCATCACAGAGCACGGTATAACCGAAGATGCGCCGATCGATGCGGTCTTTCATAGCCTGGCACACTTCCGGCGGGGCTGCAAATTCCATATCGGCCACCCACATGCGGATAAATTCTTCGTCTTTAAACGGAAATTTCTTTTTCCCGGCAAAATCCTTGAAAATATAGCCTCTGAATCCGTCGGTATTTAAGGCATTCGTACCTCGCCGATCGATGATTTCATCAAAATCGTATATCATGAACGAGTCCCTTCTTTCCTCACAACATCAACAAGAACAGGTTGCCCTGCCGTAACTGCTTGATGGAGCAAAGTATAGCAAAGTATCGGTTTATCGTCAAAAGCGTATTTTTCTACTGATACGATATTTTTCACGTCTTTTGTTTCATCTAAGTAGACTTTAAAGGTAAATTAACGTATACTTAGCCTATATGATGAAAAACATCGGTTTGGTATATTTTAATGAAACGGATGATGGATATGTCACTCATTTCCCAAGAAATAGGAAAAAAAATCAGGCTCTACCGGAAGCGCAGCCATTGGACGATTGAAGAATTAGCCGTTCACATCTATAAGAGCAAGGCCACGGTATCAAAATATGAACGCGGTGAAATTGCGATCGATATCGAGACCCTCTATGACATTGCCGAAGCCCTTCGGGTTTCTATCGATGACTTGCTGTATCGGGATGCACAGAAGGCGCCGACCGCCTTTTGGGAAGACGTGCCGACCTTCTTCAAACATGTGTCCCGCCTCTTTTATTATTACTATGACGGGCGCAGCAACGACGTCGCCCTCAGTGTCATCGACATCTTATCCCGCCGGCCCGACGGCAGCTTCGCCATCGCCATGTATATGAACTGTGAGAACCCTGAACAGTATCAGAACTGCGAAAACACCTATACCGGCTATATGAAGCATTATGACTCCATCACCAATCTGGTCATGGAGCACACCACGTCACCTATGGAGCTCTATATGATCAACATCTTAGCTCCCTTCCTCGATGCGCCTCATAAATGGGCGATGGGAAAAGGCATCTCTTTTCGCCCCTTCATGCCCGTTGCCACTAAATTATGGATCAGCAAAAAGCCGGAAAAAATAACGAAGGACTTCGCCGATACACTGCGCATTTCAAAAGAAGATATCCGCCTCCTCAAACTGTACAACGCCTTCGTCGTCACGGGCTGACAGCCCATTTCGCACCGTCACCCCTTTCTTCGTTTGGTCATAAAATTGAATACATTTTCCATAAAAAAAGGCCCTGCACTATTCTGAACTGCTACCCGTCAAGTAGACACTCAAAAAAACATAAATAGGTTTTGTTTCT
>OBIU01000037.1_pt1 | contig 109550 bp, 76 predicted proteins | sample 1519871 | NCBI WGS metagenome assembly OBIU01 (sample SAMN04209229, study PRJEB22552) | human gut metagenome | biome: gut; material: feces | host: Homo sapiens | place: USA: Oklahoma
GGGGCGCCGGATGCGCTGCAGAATTCCTTGCTAGAGGCCATGGCGGCCCCCTCGGGGCAGCGCGGCGAGCACCGCGCGCACCAGGACGCCCACGGCCGCGCCGCACAGCACGCCGGCGATGAGCAGGAAGGGCGCGTTGGCCCAGGCGACGGCCGGGGAGAGCAGGGCGGCGACCGTCAGGAGCTGTCCGATGTTGTGCGCGACGCCGCCCAGGACCGATATCGCCACGACCGAGAACGCCTTGCTGCGGGCTGCCGCCGCCATGACAAGCCATGAGACCGCGCCGCCCGCCAGGCTGAAGAGAAACGTCTGGGGGTTGGCGAACAGGATGGTGGAGGCGATCACCTTGAAGAGCATGAGCGCGCCGGCCGGCTTCCATCCGAGCCGGTCGAGCGCGACGAGCACCACGGCGTTGCCGAGGCCGAGCTTGACGCCCGGGACGCCTACGGGGAGCGGCAGCAGCATCTCGAGATAGCCCGCGACGAGCGCCAGCGCGGCCAGCGCGCCATAGAGGGCGGCGCGGCTGCCCGGCGACGAGGGGCGGGGAGGTTGTGGCGCGGTTCGTATCTTCATGGGGTTTAGTATAGCGAACCCGTTGCGCGTCGACGCCCGGGCGATGGCCCCTTCGAACGGGGGCGGGCCGTCCCGAGGCCTTGCGGGGCGGGCCGGGCGGCCTAGATGATGCTGCAGGTGGTCCAGCCGCCGTCGGCGCGGGGCATATCGAATTCGAAATACCCGCAGGAGAAGGCGTAGCGCTGGGCCTGCGGCGCCTCCCAGCACACGTCCCAGGCGCGATGCGCGTCCGATCCGAAGGTGATGGGGACCTCGGCCCGCGCGAAGCGCTCGAGCAGACCCTGGGTGGGATAGTAGTCGCGGACGGACTTGCGCATGCCCGCGGTCGAAACCTCTACGCGTCGCCCCGTGTCGCGGGCGCATTCGGCCATGCGCTCCCACAGGGGTTCGAGGTCGATCGAGGGCGCGTAGCCGTCGTAGCGGAAGCGCGCGGCGAGGTCGGGGTGGGCCATCACGTCGAAATCCAGCGGGCTCTCGCAGGCGCGGCACCATGCGTCCACGTAGCGGCGCCATACCTCGTCCGCCCCGAGCTCCTTCCAGATGTGCAGGTCGTTCGGGTCGTCGATCCAGCCGCTCGCGGTTCCGGGGAGGCCTGCGGGGGCGACGTCCGCGCCTTGGACGGTGCCTGCGGCGAAACGCGTGTCGCCCGGGTCGCCGAGCCAGTGGACGCTTCCCAGGCGCACGGATGCCCCCTCGGACCAGCGCGCGACGTTTTCCTCGCATCCCGGATACCAGTCGCATTCAAAGCCGTAGACGAGCTCGAGCCGGGGGGACAGCTCGCTTGCGAGCTGGCGGGCGGCCTCGAAGGCGGCGCGGTGTTCGGGAAGCCGGTCGAGCGGAACCTGGACCTCGAGGTGCGGGTCCATGCTGGCGGGGAGCGCGAGGTGGTCGGCGACGACCAGGGCGCGGCAATCCAGCTGCGCCGCGAAGCGAACGGTCTCCTCGAGGGTGGACTCGCCGTCGGAGAAATCGGTATGGGCGTGGCAGTCTACGATGGGCGCCATGCGGCCTCCTTCCGCGAGCGATGGGCAGGTGGTTTGATTGTGGCACGAGCGCCCCCGCTCGGCGTCCGTGATACGAAACGGTAACGTGGGCGGCATCTTTCGCCGTACGGGCAGGCCGGGGCGCGCATCGGGCCGGGTCGTCGGATGAGGGCGGCGTCCGGACGGCGCGCGGGATGCCGCCGCTCGTCTGCGCCGCACGTCCTCTCGTGCGAAGTCGCGGCGCGCGACGGCGGGGGCGGGTACAATCGTGCTCGTTTTGACGAATGCGACCACGATGGGAGACGACCCGTGTCCACCATGCAGAAACTGCTCAAGATCACCAGCCTCGTCATGCTTGCGCTGGGAGGTCTGTTCGTTCCCTTCACCGTTATGAACTTCATCCACGCCGATACCATGCCGGGGGTGCTGATCGCCATCCTCACCGCGTTGACCGCGCTATTCGACCTGCTGCTCGGTTTTCTGGGCTCGACGGCGGCGAACGTGCCGTCCCGTGTGACCGGGCTGCTCCCCATCGTGGTGATCGGCCTCATGGTCAACGCCGCCTCGGTGTTCTACATCATGTTCATGCAGGGCCTGTGGGCGCCCACGCTGGTGAACGCCGTGGTCTGCGTGGTCTATTCCTTCGCGGCGCACAAGGTGAACGCCGAGGTGATGCGCTAGGATCCGAGGGGGCCGCGCTCCCGCATCGCGCTTCGTCTTCGAAATGTCGGGACCGTATGGCGGTTCGGCATGTTACCCGATGAGACGGGCGCGCCGTCCGCGCATGTTAGAATCGCACGCAAGGCGGCGGCGCCATCGCGCCGCGCAAGCGTTCCCGTATCGGAGAGGAGCGGAGATGTCCGTTCTGTTTATCGAATATCCCAAGTGCACGACGTGCAAGCGCGCGAAGAAGTGGCTGGATGAGCACGGTGTCGAGTACAGCGACCGCCATATCGTCGAGGAGAACCCGACGGCGGCGGAGCTGAAGTCCTGGGCCGAGCGCTCCGGCCTGCCGCTGCGCCGCTTCTTCAACACGAGCGGCATGAAGTACCGCGAGCTGGGAATCAAGGCGAAGCTCGACGCCGGGATGCCCGACGACGAGGCGTTCGACCTGCTCGCGACCGATGGCATGCTGGTGAAGCGCCCGCTCGTCATCGGGGATGATTTCGTGCTGGTCGGCTTCAAGGAGCCCGCGTGGGAAGAGGCGCTGCTGTAAGGCGCCCGCGCGCCCGCGCCCGTCCGCGAAGGATGGAGCGCGGGCGCTTTTTGCGTTGAAGAGCGAGTGGAAGAGCGAGCAAGGGGGACGAGATGGACGCGGAAGACCTGCGCGCCCTGGCGGCGCGCGTCGCCGATGGGGCTCTGACGCCCGATGAATTGGTGGAGCGCGTGCATCTGGACGCGGTGGCCGATCTGGGCTTTGCCAAGATCGACTGCTCCCGCGGGGCGCGCACGGGCGTGTCCGAAGTCGTGTACGGGGCCGGCAAGACCGCCGAGCAGATCGCCGCCATCGTGGAGGCGCTGCGCGCGCACGGGCAGGAACGCGTGCTGGTGACGAGGCTCGATGAGCAGAAGGCGCGGCGGCTGCGCGACGCGGGCTGCTCGTTCGCCTATTTCGAAGAGGCCCGCGCGGGCGTCGCCGGCGAGCTCCCGCAGGATTCCGGCAACGGCGAGATCTTGGTGCTCACCGCGGGCACCAGCGATTCCGTCGTGGCCCATGAGGCGGCGCTCACGGCTCGATTCCTGGGGAACCGCGTGACCTTGTTGGAGGACGTGGGGGTGGCGGGCATCCACCGGCTGCTCGGGCATGCCGATGCCATCGCCCGCGCCCAGGTGATCATCGCGATCGCGGGCATGGAGGGCGCGCTTCCCAGCGTGGTGGGCGGGCTGGCTTCGTGTCCGGTGATCGCGGTGCCCACCAGCGTGGGATACGGGGCGAACCTGGGCGGTCTCACCGCGCTGCTCGCCATGGTGAACAGCTGCGCGAGCGGAGTGTCGGTGGTGAACGTCGACAACGGATTCGGCGCTGCCTACCAGGCATCGCTCATCAACCATCTGCCCGGCCGCGGAGACGCGGGCGATGGAGGGGCGATGGGCTGCTCGGATGCGGCAGGCGAAGGAGGGTGCTAGATATGGTTTGGGAAAACCAGGCCGTCCGGGACGGTCGGGCGGAGATGCTCTACCTGGATTGCTCCTGCGGCATCGCCGGGGACATGCTGGTGGGCGCGCTGCTCGACCTGGGCGGCGAGGGTGCGCGGACCGCGCTGCTCGCGGCGCTGGACACGCTCCCCGTCGAGGGCTTCTCCATCCGGATCTCGCGCGCGAGCAAGGCGGGGCTCGATTGCTGCGATTTCGACGTGGTGCTCGATGCGCTCCACGATGGGCGCGATCACGATATGGAGTTCCTGCACGGCCGCGGCCACGGGTGCGATCGCGACCACTGCCACGGATACGAGCGCGGACGCGGACACGAGCACGGCCACGGGCACGAGCACGGCCACGGGCACGAGCACGGCCACGAGGGCGACCACGGCCACGACTGTGGCCACGGCCATGCGCACCGCTCGCTCGACGACATCCTGCGCATCCTCGATGCCTCGGCCCTGAGCGACCGCGCGCGGTCGCTCGCCGCCAAGACGTTCGGCATCCTGGCGCGCGCGGAGGCGAAGGCGCACGGCGTCGCGTTGGAAGACGTGCACTTCCATGAGGTGGGCGCGGTCGATTCCATCGTCGATATCGCTGCCGCCGCCGTGCTCGTCGACTATCTGGGCATCGAGCGCGTCTGCGTCCCCGTGCTCGTGGACGGGCATGGCACGATTCGCTGCCAGCACGGCGTCATCCCCGTCCCCGTTCCCGCGACGGTGAACGTCTGCGCCGCCCATGGGCTGCCGCTCGCTTCGCGCGCCATCGAAGGAGAGCTGGTCACGCCTACCGGGGCGGCGCTCGTCGCCGCGCTCGAGCCCCGTTTCGAGCTGCCGGGGCGCTACGTGGTCCGCCGCGTGGGCGCGGGCGCGGGGAAGCGCGCCTACGAGGTGCCGTCGCTGGTGCGCGCGCTGCTCATCGAGGAGGTCCCCGCGCCGGCGCGGAGCGCGTGCGGCGATCGCGTGGCGAAGATCGAATGCGACATCGATGACGCCACGGGGGAGCACCTCGCCTATGCCGCCGAGCGCCTGAGGGAGGCGGGGGCGCTCGAGGTCCATTGGCTCCCCATCTTCACGAAGAAAGGGCGCCCGGCCTATCAGCTGCAGGTCGTGTGCGCGCCCGAGGCGGCTGCCGCCCTCGAGGAGCTGGTGCTGCGCGAGACGACGACCATCGGGCTGCGCCGCCAGCTCATGGAGCGCGTCGTGCTGCCGCGGTCGATGGAGCGGGTGGACACCGCGTGGGGAGAGATCTCGGTCAAGCGGGTGGAGCTTCCCGACGGCTCGTCGCGCATCGCGCCCGAGTACGAGGAGGTCGCGGCGGCCGCCAGGTGCGCCGGCGTCTCGTTCGCCGTGGTCGAGCAGGCTGCTCGGGCGGCCTGCGCCGCGAAGGAGGCCGCGTCCGCGCTACAATAGGCGGACGCGGCCGCGGCGCCGCGATCGAAGGGCAATCGAAGGGCAATCGAAGGGATCACCATGAACGTGCTCATAGCTTCCGACATCCATGGATCGGCCTACTGGGCCGGCCGCCTGATGGAGGCCGTCGAGCGGGAGCAGCCGGACAAGGTCGTCTTGCTGGGCGACCTGCTCTACCACGGCCCGCGCAACGACCTGCCGCGCGATTACGCTCCGAAGCAGGTGATCGAGCTGCTGAACGCCTATGCGCAGACCGGCCGCCTCATCGCGGTGCGCGGTAACTGCGAGGCGGAGGTGGACCAGATGGTCCTGAAGTTCCCCTGCATGTCCGATAGCGCCCAGTTCGTCGACGAGACGGGCCGCACGCTCTTCCTCACGCACGGCCATGTGTTCGGCGCCGGTATGCACAACAGCGTGGACAACGCGCCGATGCTGCCCGCGGGCTCCGCGCTGGTCTACGGCCACACGCATATCAAGGTGAACGAGGAGAGCACGCTGCACGACGGGCTGTGGCTGTTCAACCCGGGCAGCGTCTCCATTCCCAAGGACGGGTCGCACAGCTACGGCATCTACCGCGACGGCGCGTTCTCGCATGTCGTGATGGAGGAGGAGTAGCGCCATGGCTGAATGGAAGGAGCTGCAGGGCGGTAGCCTTGCGGGCTTGGTACGAGATACCTCGACGCTCGCCGACGCGCGCGAGGCGATGCAGGGCCTGGTCGAGACCATCTGGCGCTTGCGCCAGCCGGACGGCTGCCCCTGGGACCGCAAGCAGACGCATGCCTCCATCGCGAAGAACATGATCGAGGAGGCTTACGAGGCGGTCGACTGCATCGAGGAGAACGATACCGAGCACCTGCGCGAGGAGCTGGGCGATGTGTTGATGCAGGTCGTGCTTCACGCGCAGATCGCCGCCGATGCGGGCGCCTTCACGATGGAGGACATCGCCAACGACATCAACGCCAAGCTCATCCGCCGCCATCCACATGTGTTCGGCGAGGCCGACGCTGGAAGCGCCGACGAGGTCCTGGCGCTGTGGGATTCGGTGAAGCTGGCCGAGAAGGCCGCGAAGGACGAGCGCGCCGCGGACGCCGGCGAGCGACCCGAGGGGCTGCTCGAGGGGGTGCCCCGTTCCCTTCCGGCGCTCATGCAGGCGCAGAAGGTGTCGCGCAAGGCGGCGGCTCTGGGGTTCGAATGGGAGTCTACGGCAGCCGTCTGGGAGAAGGTCGCCGAGGAGCGCGCCGAATACGAGCGCGAGGAGCCGGGCAGCGCGGAGCGCGAGATGGAGTTCGGCGACTTGCTCTTCGCCCTCGTCAACGTGGCGCGCAAGGACGGCATCGACGCGGAGAGCGCGCTGCGCGCGAGCACCGCGAAGTTCCGGTCCCGCTGGGAGGCCATGGAGGCCGAGGCCTACGAGCGCGGCGTCGCCCTGGACGGTCTTTCGACCGCCGAGCTCAACGACCTATGGGACCGGGTGAAGGCGGGCGAGGAGATGGCGGCCGAAGGCTGAGCCGTCGCGAGGCGGTGCGGCCGCGCGACGGGGGGCGGAGTCGTTAGAACGCGATGCCGAGCGCGAACGTGGTGAACGCCGCCGCGGCGACCGCGCCCACGAAGGGCGCGATACCGGGAACGATCAAGCCGTACATCCAGTTGTTGTGCGTCTTGTGCGCGATGGGGAGCAGCTCGTAGGCGATGCGGGGGCCGAGGTCGCGCGCCTGGTTCATCGCGAATCCCGTGACGCCGCCCAGGCCCATGCCCACGGCCCACACCAGCAGGCCGACGCCGATGCCGAGCGCGAGCAGGTTATCGCCCGCCTGCGTCGCGATGCACAGGATGCCCGTGAGGAACACGAAGGTGTCGAATGCCTCGATGAGGAAGTTTCGGACCAGGTTGTACGATTCGGGCGTGGGGTTGGTCGAGAAGATGTTGCGGATGGAGACGGCGTCGACCTCGCCTTCGGAAGCCTTGAAGTCATCGGCGTAGATGAGCCATGCCAGGCAGGCGCCCGCGATGCCGCCGAGCATCTCGGCGATCGAGTACGGAACGAAGTTCGTCCAGGGGATGATGCCGACGAGCGCCTGGCATAGCGCCATCGCGGGGTTCATGCATACGCCGCCGAAGATGAAGAGGCATACGCTGATGCCGAACGACCAGGTGGTGATGGCGAACATATGGCCGGAATCGCGGTACTTGCTGCCCTTGAGCGTGATGTCGCAATGGACGCCCACGCCGAAGACGATCATGAGGGCGGTGGCGGCGAATTCGGCGAAAAGATGATTGATCATGTAAGGGACCCTTCGGGGAAAGGTTGACAGATTCGGCGCGGGCGGAGCCGGGCTCCCGCGCGCCGATGGGGTGCGCGCCCTCGTGGGAGGGCGCTGCGATCGCACCGTCGAGGGGTGCGCGCCTCGTGGCGAAAGGGCTACCCGGCCACGACAACGCCGAGGCCGTCGGGGATGATGGCGAAGCGCGCGTCGGCGCCCTTGAGGGAGCGGGCGATCTCGATCGCTTCGTCCACCGTGGCCGCGGGGGTCATGTGCATTGCGCGAATCATCTCGTGGTCGCACAGGTCGGTAACGAGGATGACGGGGTGATGCGCGAGGATGCGCGCGAAGATCTGCGCCGTCCATTGGTCGGGAAGGGTCTCTTCCGCCGGACGGTCGATGCATCCCTGCTCGAACGCCGCGGGGTCGTTCTCGGCGATGTTGCGGAAGAAGCCCTCGCCGCCGTGTCCGTCCTCGCAGCCCGCGATCGCGATGATGACGCCGCCCTCGGGCAGCGTTGCCTCGGCTGCGGTCATGCCTTTGACGGCCTGGTAGATGTTTTGGTCGAGCGGGTAGCCGCCGTTGGTGGTGATCGCCACGTCGCAAGGAACCGCCGCGACCCCCGCGAGGTCGCGCACTAACGAGCAGCCGGCCCGGTGCGCGTCGTGGATATCGCCGGCGAACGCCCCGATGACCTCGTGCTCGCCGTTGAGCACCACGTTGAGGATGAATCGCAGCCCGGCCATCTCGGCCGCCGCCATCATGTCGCGATGGACGAGGTTGCCCTCGAGCACGCCGGCGCGCGACCGCCCGCTGTGCACGAACGCGCCGTTGTGGTTGTACATGATGGTCTCGTACGAGGCGATGCCCGGCAGAACGGATTTGCGCGATCCCGAGAAGCCTGCGAAGAAGCGCGGCTCGATGAAGCCCTCGGCGATGAGCAGGTCGGCTTGCGCGGCGACGGCGTTGATCTTGCAGGAGCCGCCGGATGGCAGCGTTCCGATCTTTACCATGGCGTCCTCATCGGTCGCTACATGCATCACGATCTCCTCGGTGTCGACGATTTCATCACCGTATTTATGGAGAAGCTCCTCATGTGTGGAGGGACGGTGCATGCCGGTGGCAACGAGGATGCGAACGCGGGCGTCCGGAGCGGCTTCGTGTATACGCCTCAGCAGAATGGGCATGGTGACCCTAGAGGGTACCGGGCGCGTGTGGTCGGAACTGACGATCACGATGTCGCGCTTCCCCCGGGCGAGTTCTTCGAGTGTTGGAGAGGCGTAGGGCGCGTCAAGCGCGCTTTCGATGAGTTCTTCCTGTGTACCTGCAGTTTTGTATTGGTTTTGATTACCTGCCAAGACGCCGGCGACATTCGATTCGGGTAGCCGGATGCGGAGGTGGCTCCGCGCGTACGGCACGTCTAGTTCAAACATAAGCGATCCCTTTTCTTTCCCTGCCTGAGCATGCGGATACGACGCCTTGCAACTATGGGGATGCGGGGATGGGTGTGAGGTACCTGATGTGGATATCATTTGTTACCTACCTCCGCGCTGGGTTCGCTACAGTGTCGAAGCGATGAGGTTTCGACGAAAGGGGAGGTGAAGCCCATGGCGGAAAGCCATGACTACCTCGTAGATTTTCTAAAGGAAAAAGGGTTTCCAGAGGTGCGCAAGACGCGCCACGAATATCTTTCGTATTACGGGCTGGACCAATCCTCGGTATGCGTGCTCGTTTCCGGAGTGGTGAAGGCGAGCGTGACCCTGCGTGAGGGAAACGAGTTCAACATCTTCTATATCCAGGGCCCGAGTCCCGTCTCGCTGCTTCGAGACGAGGTGAGCAGCAGGGCGAAGTCCCCGTTCAGCGTGCGCGTGGAATCGGATGAGGCGATCTACATGATGGTGCCGCGCGTGACCTTTTGGGGCTATGTGAACGAAGATCCGCGTCTGCTCAAGTACGTGAAGGACTATTACCGCAACAGCCTGGAAGATTCCCTGCATCGTATGAGATACCTCACCATGAACGGGAAGATCGGAGCCGTGGGAGGGCTGCTGTTCGACCTGAACAGCCAGTACGGCGTCAAATGCGAGGACGGATCCATGATCTCGCTCGATGTGACCAATGAGGACATCGCGCAATTTTGCGGCATCTCGTCGCGCAACAGCGTGAACCGCATCTTGCGCGGGTTCCGTGAGAAGGGGGTCATCTCGACCCAGGGGCACGATGCCCACATCGTGATCCATGATCCGAAGTATCTCGAGCGATACGTGATGGACTAGGACGCGGACGAGGGCGCGGCGCCGATGCGGGGCCGCGGGCGCTGGTGCCGCGCTGCAGGCGCCGATGCGGGGCCGCGGGCAGATATGGGTGGCTCCAGTTCGGATATTGGAGCCAGCAGCGTCAAAAAAATGCAGCCGAACGTGTACGCAGATGGCTCCAACCCGCGGATCGGAGCCAGAAACAGCAAGAAAAGAGCCCGCGAATGTACGCAGATGGCTCCAAACGCCGAGTTGGAGCCATTGCGATCAAGCTGCGGGAATCCCTGCGGCTGAATGACCGGCAGGGGCCTGCGACCGTGTCTGCGCCACGTTGTGGCTAGAGGGTTCGATCATATGCAAAAGCCGACTGCCCGGATGATGGACCGCCTCCCGTTTCTCGTTGCTCAAGAAACGGGAGGCGGTTCAGAACGGGCGGCCGGCTTTTTGCGTGTCGATCGGGGTCGGGCGACGGTTACTTGCGGTCCTTGGCGGGCTTGAGGAGGATGACGGCGAGGACCGCGACGATCACGCAGCTCACGATGACTGCGGGAACGGTCTCCATGTGGATCATCGGGATGCCGACGAGCAGGCCGATGATGTAGGGGACCAGCCAGAGGAGCCACACGATGGTGCTGAAGCGATGGAAGGTCTGCTCCTGGTGGATGGCCTTTTCATCGTGACGGCGACCGCGCAGGTAGACGACGGTCGCCCAGCCCGCGTGGAACAGCATGAGCAGGATGGCGAGCAAGCCGGTGACGCCATGGATGGCGGGAGCGGCTTCGCCGGCGGCGCCGCTGCGCGCCATGATCGTCATGACGGTGGTGCCGGTGGTGTCGCATACCAGGCCGAGCCAGAACAGGGAGAGGTGCTTGCCGTTGAGGTGGCCGGCGCGGCGCTCTGCGAACACGCCGATGGTGTAGAAGACGAGCGCGGCGGTGATGGCGATGCTGGCGATCATGAGAAGCGGTGACATGGGGTTTCCTTTCCTGAGTAGATGATGAACAATGTTCATTTGAACGGCGTTCATATTAGAGACGGAATACAGCGCATGCAACACCGAAGTTGTAACCTTTGGTAACAGCATGAATTCTTCACAGCGTTGTTCACCATGGCTCGGGTATTATGAACACAGTTCATATACGGGAGCGAAGGGGAGCAGATGGGAAGCAGGCCTGCGATTTCAAGGGAGACCATCCTGTCAGTGGCATATGATCGGGCGCAGAAGGACGGCATGGCGTCGCTGGGGATTCGCACCATCGCGAACGAGTGCGGAGTGGCGATCGGAACCATCTACAACTACTTCCCCGATAAGGCGTCCCTCGTCACCGAGGTCGTCGCGCGCTTTTGGCGGACCGCGATCGACGAGGCGGGCGTGCTGACGTCTGCGGAGGAGCGGCCGCAGGGCGCAGAGGGGACGCTGATGGTGTATTGCCGCTGCCTGGCGCAGGGGCTCACCGAATCGCTCGGCCACTTCCAGGCGAGCTGGCTTCGCGAGATCTCGAACTTGGACTCGCGGTCGCTCGAGCGCACGCGCGCTGCGGAAGAGGAATGCTTCCGCGGCATCTCGCGCGGTATCGCCCGTCATATCGAGGCGGACACGGCGATAACGGCGCGTGCTCGCGAGAAGTTCGAGACGGAGCAGCTTGCGAGCTTCATCTGGAAGGGGATGTTCGGATCGATCAAGCTGGGCGACCCCTCCTGCAAGACGCTGTTCTCCCTGCTCGAGCTGGCGTTGTACGATTAGGCGGCCGGAGGCGTCGCCAAAGCCCGGTGCAGATGCGGGGCGGCGCGAAGGCGTCGGCGCCCGCGTCCGCTGCCAAAGCCCGCGAAGCCTGCACATCTGCGCGTCGGCCCCGTGGTATAACTGGGTAACCAGACAAGCGCAATCGTACTTCAACCAAACAAGGCGCCTATGAATACTTCCAAGAACAACAGGGACGGATTCTCCGTCCTCCATACGGCACGCATCCCGTCCGATGCAGCGGAGACGGGCGATCTGGGCGCGGCGATGTCGCGTGCAGGCGCTCGGGCGCACAGCGCGGATGCGGGCGCGAGTCCGGCTCCGCGCGTCGCTTCGGGCTATCGGGCCGCTTCGAGCTATCGGGCAGCGTCGAGCTATCGGGCCGCTTCGAATTACCAGGCCGGTACGGGCCGGGCGGATGCGGCCGGTCGCGGGGGCGCCGCGGCGGACGGGTCCCCTCGCGCAGCGACGCAGGCGGGGAGGGCCCGCGTCGCCGACGCAGCGGGCGCCGATGCCCGCGCCGGGGCAGCCCGCCGCACGGCGGAAAGAGGGCGGCGAGCTGCTCGGAGCCGGATGACGGATCGGACGTCGTCGGACGGTGGGGCGGCGACGAGCCGCGGGACCGCCCGTCGCCAAGCCGCCGCGCGCCGTGCGAACCTCATGAAGTACGCGAGCGACAACCGCGTCGTGCAGGCGCTCTATTCCATCGTGGGCGGGCCGTATCGCCATGTGTTCTACGCTGCGGTCGTCGTGGCGGTCCTCGTCGGCCTCTACGGGCCGTTGGGCGACCTCTACGCCGCGCGCCGCACGAGCGAGATCCTGCAGAAACAGCAGGCGATCGGCGAGAGCTATGCGGAAGAGCTGCAGGGCGAGGTCGACCAGCTGCTTTCCAAGGAGGGCATCGAGAGCGCCGCGCGCGAGCAGGGCATGGTGAAGCCGGGGGAGCAGCCCATCACCGTCGAAGGCCTTTCCGAGGACGACGGCGCCGGCGAGGACGGGGCGTCCGGGAGCGCGCCCGCGACGTCCACCGAGGTCGAGAAGGCTCAGCAGGAGGTGCTCTCCGAGACGACCTGGTATTACAAGATCCTCGATGCGATCTTCGGATATACGGGGCCGGTGGGGCAGAAGCTGCCCTCCGGCGACGAGTAGCGAAAGGGGCCGGCAGGTGCTTCAGGGCGAAACGATGCGCGTGGCGACGGTGGATATCGGGACGGTGTCGTCGCGGCTCTTGCTCGCGACGCTCGAGGACGGCCGCATCGCCGCGGCGCGGAAGCGCACGCAGATCACCGATTTGGGCGAGGGCGTGGATGCGACGGGTCGCCTGGCGGATGCCGCGATCGGCCGCGTGCTGAATGCATGCGCGGCTTTCCGCGATGACATCGCCGTATTCAACCCCCGGGCGACGGTGCTTACGCTGACGAGCGCCGCCCGCGACGCCGAGAACGGGGACGAGCTTCTAGACGGCCTGGTGCGCCTGGGCTTTTCACCGCAGATCATTCCGGGCGAGGTCGAAGGTCGGCTGACCTTCTTCGGCGTGGCGCGCGATTTCGCGGGCGAGCGCATCGCGGTGGCCGATTCCGGCGGCGGGTCGACGGAGCTGGTGACGGGGTGCTACGAGCCGGGACGGCCGCTGGTGATCGACGCGCTGAGCTCCTTGAACGTGGGCTGCCGCCGCATGACGGAGCGCTTCGACCTGCGAGGTCCCGTGGACGAGGCCGCGCTCGAACCCGCAGGGCGCTGGGCGCGCGAGCTTCTGGATCGCTATTGGGGCGGGCTGGACGAGCGCCCGGAGCGCCTCGTGGCGGTTGGCGGGACCGTGACCACGTTGGTCGCCATGGAGCAGGGGATGGTTTCGTATGATTCTTCCAGGGTGCACCTCTCCACGCTCACCCTCGAGCAGGTCGCCGGCGCGGTCGGGCGCCTGAGCGAGTGCACGGTCGAGGAAATCGCCTGCCTTCCCGGCGTTCAGCCCAAGCGAGCGCCGGTGCTTCTCGGCGGGGCGCTGATCGTGCGGGAGCTTATGCGCGCGGGCGGCTACGAGGAGCTGACCGTGAGCGAGAACAGCCTCATGGCAGGCATGGCGGCCACGATCTATGAAGCGGTCTCGAGAAGCGAGACGACCATAGGGTGGAAACCGGTCATAACGTGGTAGACTTCTTCCACACGGGGGCGTGGCGGAATTGGCATACGCAGGAGACTTAAAATCTTCGGCCGAAAGGATTGTGGGTTCGAGTCCCACCGCCCCTACCAAGGGAAACGAGGGCTCCGGCGACGGGGCCCTTTCGCGTCCGGGCGCCTTGCGGGGACTCGAACCCGCGAGGGCGCGGAGCTGAGGAAACGGCGGAGCCGTTTGCCAGCGCAGCGCGCAAGGGGCCGCCAGGCCCCGCGGCGGAGCGCGGGCGCGCACGCGCGGCCGCGGAGTCCCACCGCCCCTACCAAGGGAAACGAGGGCTCCGGCGACGGGGCCCTTTCGCGTCCGGGCGCCTTGCGGGGGCTCGAGATCATGCGACGTTGCAACTTTTGTCATGATTGCGTTGGCGTTTGCGGGTTCAGGCATTACACTTGAAGGCGTTCTATTGCCATGAAAGGAGACTTCATCCATGAAGAAGATCGTTCTTGCTTGCGGTTCCGGTGTCGCCACCTCTACCGCCGTTGCTAAAAAGGTGAGCGACCTGCTCGATGCGAACGGCTTCGAGGGCGCGTACACCATCGTGCAGTGCGCCATCGCCGAGGCTGCCGCCAACTGCGGCGATGCCGATCTGCTCGTTGCCACTACCGTTGCTCCCGAGGGCATCACCTGCGCTTACGTGAGCGGCGTGCCCTTCCTGACGGGTATGGGCAAGGCCGACGCCGAGAAGCAGATTCTCGACATCATGGCTCAGTAGCCTGCAGGCTTTCAAACCCGGGGTCCGTGCCCCGGGTTTTTCTTTGCCGTCGAGTGGCAAGGGTATCGAACAGCGCATCAGCATCCGATTTAAAAAAATGGGAATTTCTTCTTGAATCGGTTTCGATTATTCGATACTATAAGCAAGCACGCGGGCGTGGCGGAATTGGCAGACGCGTATGGTTCAGGTCCATATGGGGGCAACCCCGTGAAGGTTCAAGTCCTTTCGCCCGCACCATTGATTGTTAAAGGCTCCTATCGGGAGCCTTTTTCGTTTTCGGGGCTTCTCGCTCGCGTAGACGGTGGGGGTGGGCCGTGCATCCGTACGCAAAGAAGACGCCCCCGCGGATCGATCGCTACCTCGGCAGGAGGAGGAGCTGGCGGAAGCTATCGCTGAACTCATTCTCGTCGAGGTCCCAGATGCCGTCCTTCTTGGTGAGCTCAAAGGTGACAAACGCCATCTCTGTCTTGTTTGATGAGAACGCTTTGTCGAAGTACGAGCGAAGCTCCGTTTTCTGCTCTTCTGTCAGAGATCCGTCATCGGTATAGGGTGAGAGGCCGTTGTCTTTCAAGTAACGTCGAGCGTTGTTCTGGAAATCGAAGTACATCTCGTACATGCAGAGCGCCTGCGCCTCGACGCGTGCCTGCGCATGCGGATTGTCAGGATCGGAGGAGGTGGATACGGTCGATATGTCGATGGAAAGGGCTCCGAGCGCGAGCTCCGCGAGCGGTTTCACATCGATGCCGAGTTCCTCGGACGTTCGAGCGAAGTCATCCAAAATGCGCTTCTCCATCCAGCTCGTGATGCGTTCGGCGGCATCGGCACGCTGCGGCGAGTCCGGCGTCGTGATACCGACCGCCCGCTTCTCGATGATGCCACGGCATATCTCGGCATCCTCGTTGTCATATGGATTGACGAATGCAAGATCCTTACTTGAGGGATCAACGGGCTCGGGACCGGAAAGCAGGTCGTACGTGCAGCTTCCGATACTGAAGGCGACGGACAGGATCATGAACCAGACTAGGCCTCCGACGAGGCGCGAACATCCGCGGTTTCGCGGTCCTGCCTTCGGTAGCATGACCGCAGGTCGATTAGCGGCTCGACCGCCTTGTGAGTTGTCATCCTGCGCGGGAGGTTGTTCCTCGCGGCCTCCAGCGAGGCTGGCTCGAGCGTCGTCGCCGGAAATCGAGGGGTTTTCTTTATGTGGACCCTCAATTTCCTGGGGGGCGTCCGACCCTTGTGCGCCATGTATGTTCGATTCCTCGATCAGACGCTCTCGCTCGAGTTCGAGCATCTCGATTAGCGCGGCGATTTCTGCATCCTCTTCATGCTTCGTCGTGGCGTCTTCTTCGGTGTGCGAAGTGTCGCGGCGTGGTGCTTCGTGTGATTCGCCTGAGTTGTCGCAAACTTCAGGGCCGGGGTCCTGCCAGGGAAGGATGGGTTCGCTTGCATTGAAGGGGTCGAACCCCGATTCGGGCTGCGTCATGGATGCTCCAGGGACGAGGTGCTGGAAATGCAGGTGGGTGAGGGCGACGGATGTGCTTTTAGCGCCCGGGCTACGCGGGCATGCCAAAGACGTAGTCGCAATAGCGCTCGAAGTTTGCCTCGTCGATGGTCCAAGCGCCGTCTTGGAGGGTGAGCTTCACGCACATCGAGGACTCGCGCGATTCCGTCTCGACCATCGCCGCCTGCAGGATACCGGCGATATCGGTTTTCTGCGTATCGGCGAGATTCTGGCCTTGCTTGATATCGAGGAGATAGAGCCCCTGTTCACGCAGGTAATCGTACAGATCGCTTTGGAACTCGTAGTACATGGTCATCATGGAGCATGACTCGACGTCAAAATAGACGGAGGCGTAGGGGTCATCGGCCTCCGGGAACGCGTTCGTGAAGTTCTCTTTGTAGATGAGCGAGCTGATGGCCCATTCAGCGACGATCGAGGGGTCGAGCCCCAGCTCGTCGGGTGTACGGCCGAAGTCCGTCGCGACGCGCTGGGCGAAAGCCGTCGCGATGCGCTCTGCCACCGCAGCGTGTTCGGGCGATTCCGGAAGCATAAGGTGCTCCATGCGGGTGATGGCGAGCTGGAGGCATTGGGCCTCGGGTGAGCCATCGCCCTCCTCGAAGGTGGACGCGTCATCGTATGCGGGGACGTCGTAGGGATCGTTGGCCGGGTTGGACGCGAAAAGCTCGGCCGTGCAGCTCACGACGCCGCTTCCGATGGATAGGAGGAAGAAGAGCAGCCAGATGCCCAGGATCAGCTTGAAGATGCGGCGTGCGACGGATCCGGCCGCTTTGCCGTCCGCCTTCTGCGCGCGGGCGCGGCGGGCCGCCTCGCGTTTGAGGGAGTCGGTGCTGCGCCGGCGGGCGCGGGGCGCCTTCGGGCCGCCCGCATCGCTGGAAAGGGAACCGGGATTCTGGTCAAACGGGGGCTCCGACGTGCTGTCGCCGTGATGCGGCGCCTCGTATGCCTTGTGCTCCTCGTCGGCGTCGCGGATCTCCGACTCCGGGTCCTGCCAGGGCAGGATCGGCTCGCCGGCGTTGAAGGGGTCGATGTTGGAATCGCGTCTCGCCATGGCTGCTCCTCGAATCGGGTGCCCGGGACATTGTGGTCAGTATAACGGCGTGCGTCCGCGCCAACGCCCCGCTCTCGGCGAAAGGGCGCCGCGCGCTACCTCGTTCGCGTCTCGTTCGCGCGCGCGGGGGCTCCCCGCTTTCGCTGCGGAGGTTGCGAAATGATTGCGGCCGGCGATGCCGGTGTGTCGAGAGCGGCCGGGCTGGGTAGCAACAGGTTGTTGCGAGTAGCAAGCACCCATTTCACGAGAACGGAGCCACCCGCATGGACAACTTCAACCTCTTCGAGTCCGATCCCGCCGTCGCCTCGGCGCTGGAGGGCGAGCTCGCGCGCGAGCGCGAGACCATCGAGCTCATCGCATCCGAGAACTTCACGAGTCCCGCGGTCATGCAGGCCGTGGGCAGCGTGCTTACCAACAAGTACGCGGAAGGATATCCACGTCACCGCTACTACGGCGGCTGCGAGCGCGTCGACGTGGTCGAGGACCTCGCGCGCGACCGCGCCTGCGAGCTTTTCGGCTGCGGCTTCGCCAACGTGCAGCCCCATTGCGGTGCCAACGCCAACCTCGCCGCCTACGCGGCGCTTGTCGAGCCCGGCGACACGATCCTGGGCATGAGCCTCGACCATGGTGGCCATCTCACCCATGGCAGCCCGGTCAACTTCTCCGGCAAGCTCTACAACTTCGTTCCCTACGGCCTCGACCTTGAGACCGAGACCATCGATTACGACGAGGTGGAGCGCTTGGCGCGCGAACACCGTCCGAAGCTCATCGTGGGCGGCGCGTCGGCGTATCCGCGCATCATCGACTTCGAGCGCATGGCCGCCATCGCGCACGAGGTGGGCGCCAGGTTCATGGTCGACATGGCCCATATCGCCGGCTTGGTCGCCACGGGCGCGCATCCCTCGCCGGTGCCGCATGCCGACGTCGTCACCTCGACGAGCCACAAGACGCTGCGCGGTCCGCGCGGCGGCTTCATCCTGACCAACGACGAGCAGCTCGCCCGCAAGATCGACAAGGCAGTGTTCCCCGGCACGCAGGGAGGTCCGCTCATGCACGTGATCGCGGGCAAGGCGGTGGCGTTCGGCGAGGCCCTCGCGCCGGCGTTCTCCAGCTACATCGAAGGCGTCGTGCGCAACGCCGCGGCGCTGGGCGAGGGGCTGGTCGACGGCGGTCTGCGCCTGGTTTCGGGCGGCACCGATAATCATCTCTGCCTGGTCGACCTCACCCCGGCGGACGTGACGGGCAAGGATACCGAGCGCCTGCTCGACGAGGCCGGCCTCACGGTCAACAAGAACTCGATTCCCGGGGAGCCCCGCTCGCCGTTCGTGACGAGCGGCATCCGCGTGGGTTCGGCGGCGGGGACCACGCGCGGGCTGGATGCGGGCGAGTTCCGCGAGATCGGGCAGATGATCGCGCGCGTCGTCTTTTTCCCCGAGGACGAATCGGTTCGCGCACAGGTGCGCTCCCGTGTCGACGAGCTGCTGGCTGCGCACCCGCTCTATCCCGGGTTGGCGTAGCACCGCTCCCGCGCGCTCAGCGGGCGAAGGGCGCTGTGGCTGCCGTGCCGCGCACCCTCCTTAACCGCTCCGCGCGCCCGGCGGGCGAAGACCCTATACTGATGGAGCGAGATGAACTGCGAGCATGCCGGGAGGCAGCATGATTTCAATTGAGACGGCGAAGATCGGTTTTATCGGTTTCGGAAACATGGCGTCCGCGATGGCGGATGGCTGGATCGGGTCGGGGCGGGTGCCGGCGGGCAACCTCTACGCCTGCGCAAACCGCTTCGATGCGCTGCGGACGCGTTGCGAGGCGCGCGGTATGCACGCGCTCGAGACGGCGCGCGAGCTGGTGGAGGCCGTCGACGTCGTCGTGGTGGCCATCAAGCCCTATCTGATCGAGGAGGTTCTGCCCGCCCTCGCCGACGTGCTGGCGGGACGCATGGTCCTGTCGGTGGCTGCCGGTTGGAATTGCGAGCGCTACGAGGGCATCCTTCCCGGCGTGGGCACGCTTTCGACGGTGCCCAACACCCCCGTCTCCATCAACGAGGGCGTCATCGCTTGCGAGCGCGCGACCACGTTGGCGCCGGAGCAGGCCGAGCTGGTCCGCGGCCTGCTCGGCCTGCTGGGCTCGGTCGTCGAGGTCGAGAGCCGTCTGCTCTCCGTCGCGGGCACGGTGGGCGGCTGCTCTCCGGCGTTCATCGCCATGGTGATCGAGGCCTTGGGCGACGCGGCCGTCAAGCACGGTATCCCGCGCGCGACCGCGTACGAGATGGTGAGCCAGATGGTTGCGGGCACCGCGAAGCTGCAGCTCGCGACCGGTGCGCATCCGGGCGCCATGAAGGACGCCGTGTGCTCGCCCGGCGGTACGACGATCCGCGGCGTCGCGGAGCTCGAGGCGGCGGGCATGCGCTCGGCGTTCATCCGTGCCATCGACGCCATCGAGGGTTAGGTCGCCGGCGCTGCATCGTAGGACATCGCGCCGCTAGATGAAGGCGCCCGCCCTCGCCGGTATCGACGGGGGCGGGCGCTTCTTCGCGTGACGTGTGCGGCCGCACGGATCCGGGCGGCGCCGGCGCGGGGTGGGCGACGTGTCGCTCTCCGCGGGCTAGTCCCAGAAGCTGTCGTCGCCGTCCTGCTTGGGGCCGCGGTCGACATAGAGCTTATGCGTGCGCTTCTCCATCACGAATGCGATGACGCCGAAGAGCACGATGCCGACGACGAAAAGCACGGCGACGCCTTCGCGTGTGCCGAACAAAAAGGAAAAAATAGCGTCCATATGATGCCTTCTCGCCTTCTCAAGTAAGGAAAAACTCTCACAAGTATATACTGGCTGGAGCGGCGTTTCGCCGCCACTTGGAATTGCACATGAGCAGCGCGTGAACCGGAGGAACCATGCTCGATATCAAATTTGTCCGCGAGAACCCAGACGCCCTCGATCAGGCTATGGCAAACCGCCAGGGCTCTTGGGATCGTGAGAAGTTCTTCGAGCTCGATGGCGAGCGCCGTGCGGTCATCACCGAGGTCGAGGAGCTGCAGGCCCAGCGCAACGCCGAGTCCAAGAAGATCGGCATGCTGATGAAGGAGGGCAAGCGCGAGGAGGCGGATGCCGCCAAGGAGGCGGTGCGCCTGGTCAACGAGAAGGTCGAGGGCCTTTCCACCCGCCGTGCCGAGCTCGAGGCGGAACAGTCCGATTTCATGGCCCGCATCCCCAACATGCCTTGCGAGGCCACGCCCGTGGGCAAGGATGAGAGCGAGAACCCCGAGCGCCGTCGCGTGGGCGAGCCCCGCGACTTCGCCGCCGAGGGCTTCGAGCCCAAGGCCCACTGGGACCTGGGTACCGAGACCGGCATCCTGGACTTCGACCGCGGCGCCAAGCTCTCCGGCGCTCGCTTCACGGTGCTCGCCGGCGCCGGCGCCACGCTCGACCGCGCGCTGCAGAACTTCTTCCTCAACACCCATATCTCCCGCGGCTTCACCGAGTTCATCCCGCCGGTCATCGTCAACCGCGAGATCATGTACGGCACCGGCCAGCTGCCCAAGTTCGAGGACGACGCCTACCACACCGGCGAGGACCAGTTCCTGATTCCCACCGCCGAGGTCGCGCTCACCAACCTGCACGCCGGCGAGGTGCTCGACGCCTCCCAGCTTCCGCTGCGCTACACCGCGGGCACCCCGTGCTTCCGCGAGGAGGCCGGTTCGGCCGGTCGCGACACGCGCGGTATCATCCGCCAGCACCAGTTCACCAAGGTCGAGATGGTCAAGTTCGCCCGTCCCGAGGAGTCCGACGCGGAGCTCGAGAGCATGGTGGCCGAGGCCGAGTTCATCCTGCAGCAGCTGGGTCTGCCGTATCGCGTGATCAGCCTCTGCACCGGCGACCTGGGCTTCTCCGCTCGTCAGACCTATGACATCGAGGTCTGGCTGCCGAGCTACAACGCCTACAAGGAGATCTCCTCCTGCTCCAACTGCGGCGACTTCCAGGCCCGTCGCGCCAACATCAAGTATCGCGACCCCGAGAACTTCAAGGGCACGCGCTTCGTGCACACGCTGAACGGCTCCGGCCTGCCCACCGGCCGCACCATGGCCGCCATCATGGAGAACTACCAGAACGCCGACGGCTCCATCACGGTGCCCGAGGTCCTGCGCCCCTACATGGGCGGCATCGAGCGCATCGAGCCGATCGCGTAGCAAGTCGTTGCGGGAAGATTTCGCCCTGCTTCGAATCGTGATGAAAAAGCCCGCTCGCGTGACCGAGCGGGCTTTTCTCGTTGCATGGGATCTACGTCGGATGCGAGCGGTGCCGGGGAGGGGCTAGCGGTTCGAGAAGAAGCGCAGCGCGTTTTCCCCGCAGAGCTTTGCGGTCGCGGCGGCGCCGAAGCGCGCTTCGAGGAGCTGCTGGAACGCGGGCATATCCGCGGCGGCGGCGATGCAGCCGGGCGTGTCGCAGCCGTCGAAATCGCTTCCCAGGGCGATGACGTCTTCTCCGTCGCGTTCGAGCCATCGGTCGATGTGTCGCGAGATGTCGTCGAAATCGGGGCAGCCGTCTTCGCTCAGAAAGCCGCGGTAGAAGTTGAGGCCCACGAGTCCGCCGCGTTCGCGGATGAGGTCGAACTGCGCGTCCGTGAGGTTGCGCGGGTGCCCGCAGACGGCGCGGCTGTTCGAGTGGCTCGCGACGAGCGGCGCGTCGGTGCCGCCGGCGACGTCGGAGAAGCAGCGGTCGTTGAGGTGCGAGACGTCGATTGCCATGCCGGTGCCCTCCATACGCGCGAGGGCGGCGCGACCGGCGTCCGTAAGGCCCTCGAGGGTGTCGTGGCCGCTGGCCAGCGGGCCGGCGGCGTTCCAGCTGAGCGACGCCATCGCGACGCCGCGCTCGGCAGCGCGTTCGACATAGACGGGGTCGAGCGCGAAGAAGCGCGCGTTCTCGATGGTGCGCACCGCCGCGATGCGCCCACGGGACAGCAGCTCGCGCGCTTCGCCTCCCGACCGCGCGAACGCGATGCGGCCGGCGTTCGCCTCGACCTGTCGCTCGAGGTAGCCCTCCACGTGCTCGAAGAACGAGAGCGATTCATCGCAGGAGAGCTCGTCGGGGATGAAGCAGGCGAAGCACTGCGCCCAGGGCGCGGCCCCGATGCCGTCGAGGGAGATGTGGCAGCCGTTGCGTGCCAGATCGCGGTAGCTCGCCGGGGACTGTTCGTCGCCGGGCCCGTAGAATCGAAGCCCGGTCGCCGTCTTGAGAGCGGGGGAGAGGCTCTGCCATGCCAGCCGGTCGGCGGTATCGCAGTGCAGGTCGAAGACGTCGTACATCGCTAGCGCCCGCCTCCCAGCGGCGGTTCGGTATCCTCCATGTCGAGGTGGAGCGTCTGCTCGACCACCTTCATGAGCTCGTCGTCGGTGATGGAGGGGTTGAGCTTGAGCAGTCCCACCATGCCGAAGATGACGACGCAGAACATCTCGTACACCATGTCGATCTCGACCGTGTGGAATCGGGCGTACTCGCTGGCGACGCACGCGTTGAGCGCGTCGACCGTCTCCCGCACGGCGCGGACGTCGAAGGCGTCGCGCACGCCGAGTTCCTCGATGACGCGAATCATGGGACGGTCGTTGCCGGCGGCGTCGTAGAGCGTTCGACGGAAGGTTTGGACGCATTCCCTGAGGGATTGGCGGGTCTTGCCGAATTCGCGTCCCTCGTTCCACACCATGGCGCTTTCGACGAGGTCTTCGATGTAGTCGTCGAGAACGGCTTCGGTGATCTCCTTCTTGCCGTGGAAATAATAGTAGATGAGCTCGCGGGTGACGCCTGCTTCCGCGGCGATGTCCTTCACGGTCGTCTTGGCGACGCCCCTCGTCTCGTAGAGGCTGCGCGCTGCCTGGGTGATCTGTCCGGCTTGGCCGGTGAGTCGCCTGCTATCGACGGAGAGGCGGCTCAGGTGGCCGTCGACCCGCCGTGGCTTGATGTGTTCCGGAGAGAGCATGATGACACCTTCGGGGCGAAATGAATATGGGCACCCCAGCGACGGGGTGCCCATATTATACGAACCTGATGAAAGCGCATATGCGGCATTGCAGGGTTTTGCCGCCAGATGCGTATCGGATGAACCCAACGGTTCGTGCCGGAGCGCTGAATCGGGCGCTCCGTTTTGACGGGCGGTTCGCCCCGTCGGCGCGGTGCCGTGCGACGCGGCGCGTGGTGCGTGCTAGCGGTTCTCGGCGATGACGTCGCGGTACGGCTTGGTGTCGGTATAGAGCTCGTCGCGCATCGGGTTGAGCTTGCCGCGGCGGATGCGGGCGAGCTGGTAGATGGCGACCCCCAGGTTGAAGGCGAGCGCGATGGCGCTGACCGCGAAGAACGCGGCAGGGTTGTGCGTCGTGGGGATGGGCGCGATGCGGTCGGCGAACTGCGGGACCGTCATGATGAACATGATCCAAAGGCCGAGCGTCTGGGCGCGATGCTGCAGCCAGGCGCCGCGCTTGATGAAGAACGTGGGGATGGTGCAGGACAGCAGCAGGGCCAGGCCGCAGTAGGCGGAGTGGTCGGAGATGCAGTTATAGGTGTAGGCGAAGTTCCACAGGTCGTAGGCGATGATCCAGGGCCAGATCATGTCGGGCCAGATCATGTCGCGGGTCTTGTCCTTCGAGACGAAGATGCCCAGCCAGCCGCAGATGGTCACGATGTTCAGGATACCGGCGATGCCGTTCATGATGTTCCAGGGGCCGGAGATGGTCCACAGGTTCTCGACGGTGCCGCCGGTCCACAGGCCGAAGCCGAAGACTTGGAAGTCGCGCAGCACCGCCTCGGCGATGTTGATGGCGAGGATGAGCGGCGGGAAGCACAGGGCCCATTTCTTCTCGTAGAGGTGGTGGACACGGCCGTCCTTGCCGGTCCACGAGATGTAGCGCAGCGCCATGAAGCCGAGGCAGCCCGCAAGCGCCGAGTAGGTCTTGACCCAGTTGAACCAGGTGCCGGTGCCGTATTCGTTGCCGGGCGCGGCGGTGGTGGGCCATACGAAGATGGTGAGCAGCAGCGGCACGATGCCGAACAGGGTGATGCCCGCCCAGGGCTTGGAGCGGCCGAGCTCGTTGAACGCCATGAGGGCGAACAGGATGAAGAGCCAGATCGCCCAGTACGACATATCGCCTGCCATATAGAGCAGTCCCATGGGACCTCCAATCGTTTGCGGGCCGTGGCCCGGAAGGGGGTAGTCGCGCCCAGTATACGAACGCTGTCCAGATCGCGTTTTACGGAGTATGCGGCGATGGTGCAACGAAGTGCCCCCTGCTGTAAAAGCTCTTGTGGGGAAAAGGAAAAGAAATAGAAAAACACGAACATATGTTCTCATTTTGGGTACACTGTCTAATACGCAACGTCGAGGAGAAAGGAGAGCGAAATGCGGGGAGAAGCGATGGATAGCGTGCTGCTCTATCAGGAGGAGGTGGATGGGGACGAGCTTCGAATCGAGTGCGTCCTGAGCGATGGCTGCGTCTTGGAGGTGGTGCAGGAGAGCACGGGGCCGTTTACGTCGTGGTGCTTCGAGGAGAGCCCCCATGTCGTGCAGACCGTGTTCGGCCCGGATGCCGTCGGGGGACTGCTCGAGTATTTTCATCTTGAAGAGGTTGACCAGCTCTTGCCGATGATCCGCGCGGCGTACGTCGGATGCGAGAGCGCGCTGCGTCTTCGCGGGCTGGCGCGTCGCCTCGGCCTTTCCTACACGGTTTATGAGAATGATATCGTCCGGTGACGGGGGCGGTATACTCTCGCCTGTAAGATAGGCGGTTGAAAGGCTGGACGGTGCAATGAGGTGGCAGGGCTCGTATAAGGCGGTTGGTATCGAGGGTCTCGAGGCGAGCTACGACGCGGTGGTCGTGGGAGCCGGTCCTGCGGGGATCATGGCGGCGATGGAGAGCGCGCGGTCGTGCGACCGCGTCCTGCTCGTCGAGGCGTCGAGGTTGCCGCGAGAGAAAAGCTGCGGGGGCATGCTGAATGCCTATTCCCTGCGGGCTCTCGAGGCGTTCGGCAAGATACCGGAGGAAATGATTCTCGATCCCCGCTGGGTTTCGTTTCGCTACTGCCACCTCGATCGCGGCGTGCAGAAGGAGACGGAGGTCAGGTTCCTCAATGTCGACCGCGCCCTTTTCGATGAGTGGCTGCTGAGCCTCCTGCCCTCCAACGTCGAGGTCGCCGCAGGGGTTCGATTGGCGGATGTCGATCAAACCGCTCTGGCCGTGCGGGCGCGCCTGGCAGGCCGCGCCGCAGATGGCGGATGCGCGATTCGGGTTGTGAGCGCGGAGCATCTGATTGCAGCGGATGGTCCGCGCGCCACCGTGCGGGAGCGCTTGGGATTGAGGCCGTTCGACCGCTATATCACGGTTCAGGAGTTCGTCCGCATCCAACCGGGGACGATCGACCCGACGTTTGACTGCATATACTCCCGGGCGTTCGGACGGGATTACGGCATCGGCTACATCATGCCGAAGGGAGATGTGGCGATCGTCGGCTCGATCTTCTATCCCGGTACGAAGGAGTGCGACCTCAAGCACGAGAGGGTGCTGGAGTACCTGCGCGCCCGCTATCCGCTTGGCGAGGCGGTGAAGCGCGAGAAGTGGTTTGCCGCCCATCTGCGCAAGCCTGCAGACCTGGTTGCGGGCCGCGGGCGCATCTTGCTGGCGGGCGAGGGCGGCGGGTTCTTGTCGTGCACCTCGGGCGAGGGGATTTCGTTTGCGCTGAATTCGGGGCGCATGGCGGGTCGCGCGGTGGCCGAGGCGCATGCGGCGCATTCCGGCGTTGCGGTCGCAGCCCTGGAGCGATATGAGCGATGCCTCGGGCCGATGAAGAGAAATCTGGCGTTCCGTATGGGTATGTTTCCTTTTATGAACAATGATGCATGCAAGGATGTGGCGTGCTTGGTGCCCGCTCCGATCGTGAGCAAGATGACGGAGCGGCTGTAGCGCCCGATCCGGTGCCGCGCACAAGGGGCGCGGCGGTGCAGAGGAGCTCGGGAGGCATGGTATGAAGTCATTCGAGGGCAGGGTCGCGCCGTGGTACATCGCGCTGTTCGCGGCGATGATGATTGGTATCGCATGCCTGTACATCTGGGTGGTGCCCGGGGCGGGCCAGGACCAAACGATGGTATCGGGATTGCTCCTCATAGCGGCGGCCTGCAGCGTCGTGATCACGGGCGCGCCTATAAAGCGCAATCGCGTTGAGATTCTGGATTCCGGCTTTGTCGACGTGGTGTTCGGGGTGTGGCGGACGAGGATCTCGTTGGAAGATGTCGCCGCGGTCGAACGCTGCCATACGCCGTTTGCGCTGGGAACGCAGGTTGCGGCTTGTTCGGGAGACTGCGTGCGCATCCTGACGCGGACGGGCGGGGCGATCGTGATCGCGCTGAAGGAGAATCAGGCATTCATAGACGCACTCGAGGGCATGCTGCCTTTGGAAGGCGCGTAGCGGGCGTGCCGCTTCTTGTTGCGGGCCCGGTGGCCATCGCGTGGGCGCATCGAGCGCCTGCTGGCGCATGAGCGCCTTCGCCATCGCGCTCACGCGCGTTCGAATGCTTGGTAGGTCCATGAAAAAAGCGAGTCTAAAGGACTCGCTTCTTCAAATCATACTGGCGGAGAGCTGGGGATTCGAACCCCAGATTCCCTTTTGGGGAATACTCGCTTAGCAGGCGAGCACCTTCGGCCTCTCGGTCAGCTCTCCGTAGCAGCTGGTTAATCATACCCTATAGGAGCCATGGAGCACAAGGGGTATTGGTGTACATTTTTTATCGCGAGAAGGGTCGGGGAACCTCGTCTTCCGTCGCCGTGCGGCGGTGGAAGAAGTGCTGCCCCATCGAAAAACTTTCACGCAAAAATGGGCCATGACCTTGTAATTCTGTATCGAGTGCTAGGTTTGTTCAAAAAAATAGATAAAGTGGGTTGACGTATGAGGGGTAGAGTGCGAATATAGTCCTCGCGTTGCGGCGTTACCTCAGCTGGATAGAGGGTCTGACTACGAATCAGAACGTCACAGGTTCGAATCCTGTACGCCGCACCAGTCGAATCTTAAAGCCCCTGCAAAGGGGCTTTTTTCGTTTTAGGCGCTCTTCCTATTGCAGGCCAGGCCGCAGAGGCTTCGCAGGGGATGGGGGGATGCAGATGGGTGCGGGCCCGTGCGCCGCAGTCGTTGATTATCCGCAGGGGTCGATTATCCGCAGGGGTCGATCGGTGCCGTCATCGGCGGCTGATCGAGCGCTGCGGGTGGATGCGGTACGAGGCGTCCTGTTGCGTCGCGGCGCGCTCGGTGGGGGCGCCGCGAAAAGGTCGAAACTTTTTTGGAAATAACGCTTGACGCCAGCTTGATGCAGTGCGATTATATTTCTTGCGTTGCGGCGTTACCTCAGCTGGATAGAGGGTCTGACTACGAATCAGAACGTCACAGGTTCGAATCCTGTACGCCGCACCAGTCGAATCTTAAAGCCCCTGCAAAGGGGCTTTTTTATTACTGAAATGCTGCGCGTGCGACCCGGGGTTATCCGCCCTTGCGAGCAAGGCCCCGGTTGATGCGGGCCAAGGGCGGGGCGACATATTGCATGCCGATTGGGTCGGCGCCCATCGTGAAGCGGGCGGGGCGGCTTGTCGTTGACGACGGCAGGCCTGTTAGAGGTTCCGGTATCGGTTTTACGAGACGACTATGTCGTTCGACCGGGCCCTTGGAATCTCCCAGTCAAAAAGATCCACGAGTTCTTCCGCGCTGCGCGGGGCTTCGTCGGGTGCTATGCCCGCAAGGTGCGCGACATGCCCGAGGAGCCGTTCGGGCGTTCTGAAGATCTGTCGAAGCTCTCCCATGTCGCAATCTCGATCTCGCTTGGAGAGACGCTTTCCATCGGCGCTCAACAGGAGCGGAACGTGGGCGTAAGCGGGATGGGGCAGGCCCAGGAGCGATTGCAGGTAGAGCTGGCGCGCCGACGAGCCCAGAAGGTCGCGGCCGCGGACGATCTCGGTTACGCCCATGTCGGCATCATCGATGCAGACGACGAGCTGGTAGGCGTAGACGCCGTCGCTGCGACGAACGAGGAAGTCGCCGCACTCGTCGGCAAGGCTCTCGCGATACGGGCCGTACACGCGGTCCTCGAACTTCATGATGCCGTCGCAATCATGGGCGTCGGGGACCCTGAGCCGCCATGCGCACGGACGTTCGCCCAGGCGGCGCGCCACCTCGCTGGCGGGCATCTCCCTGCAGGTTCCGGGATAGATGGGTGTTCCATCGCTGGCATGCGGGGCGCTTGCGGCATGGAGCTCGGCCCGCGTGCAGAAGCAGGGATAGAGGCGGCCGGCGGTCTTGAGGGCGTCGAAGGCCCTGTCGTAGAGATCGATGCGGTCGCTTTGGTAGTACGGGCCCTCGTCCCAGTCCAGCCCCAGCCAGTCGAGGTCCTCGATGAGCTGCCCGTCCCATTTGCCCCGGCGGCAGCGCGCATCCAGGTCCTCGATGCGCAGCACCATGCGCCCGTGTTGGCTGCGCACGGAGAGCCATGTCATAAGCGCGGCGTATACGTTGCCGAGGTGCATGCGACCCGAGGGAGATGGGGCGAAGCGTCCCGTCACGACGGGCTGCGCGACGGCGGTGGAGGGGCGATCGGGCGCGAAGGGCGCCGGCGGCGTTGCATATGTGGGGATGTCGTTCGTCATGCCTCGAGTATACCCGCGGTCGAGGGGTGCATCGGTAAAAAGAAGGGCTGCAGCCGGATGGGGCTGTAGCCCGTCGTCCTCCAGGGACCGTGCGTCGCGCGGTCGAGCGCGAGAACGCCGAGGGTGCTACATGGGCAGGGCGGTCTGGGGCGTATAGGTGCGAGCCTGATATTCGCGGTCCAGGTCGTAGAGGCCCTTGGGGTCGCTACCGAAGAGCTTCATGTTCGTGACCATGTCGCGGGCGTTCGCCTCCTCCTCGCCTTGCTCCTTCACGAACCAGTCGAGCATCTGCATGGCGCGGATATCGTGTACCTCGTGGGCGACCTCGTAGCAGTGGTGGATGAGGCTGGTGATGTACTCCTCGTGCTCAAGGCCGGCCTCGAGCGGGGCGAGGTCGTTTTCGAAGATCTTGTCGGGCTTGGCGATGGCCTCCATCGTGGGCTTGTAGTCGTTATCGAGCAGATAGCGGCGGATGGCGAGCGCGTGGTCGGTCTCCTCCTTCGTCTGGATCATGTACCAATTGGCGAATCCCTTGAGACCGCGGTCGTCATAGTAGTCGGCAAAGGTCATATACAGGTAGGCGGAGTAAAGCTCCGCGTTGATCTGCTGCTCGAGCGCCTCGGCTACGTTCTGGTTGATGGCCATCTTCCAAATCCCCTCTCGACGTGCGTGTGCGAATCGCGCGAACGTGCGCGCAGCTACCAGTATACTCGCGCCGTTCACGGCGTGCACGGGGGCGGGCGCGCGAGCGAGTACAATGGGCGCAGTTATGCAACCGAGGAGGGAGTCAGATGATGTGCCCCGATTTGGCGCATGCGCGCCCGCCCGCGAGAGGGTCTCGCTACGTCATGCCGGCCATGCGCTTTCACGGCGTCCAAGCGATCTTGATGGCGGTAGCCTTCGCGCTCTGCGTCTTGGCGCTGCCGTCTTCGGCTCAGGCATCCGTGGAGATGCCCGAGACGAACATCTTCGCCGTCGTGATGACGAACGGCGACTTGTACGTGAGCGAGCGTCGCTCCTTCGAGTTCGAGGACGATGCGAACGGCGTGTATTGGTCGTTCAAGCATGCCGAGAACGCGCAGGGCGTCGTTGCCGAGCCGTCCTTGGAGGGCGTGTACGAGGTCGGGGACGACGGATCGCTGACCTCGTACAGCCTGGTGTCCCAGGCTTCGAACGGCGATGCCGGAGCGTACACTGTGGATTTCGAGGAGGATGCCACCAAGGTCAAGGTCTTCTCGCCCCATGAAGAGGGGGAGAGGCTCACGCTCGCGGTCGACTACGTGCTTCCGGGTGCCGTGATGGCATGGGCGGATACGGCCGAGCTGTACTGGCAGTTCGTGGGCTCCGAGTGGGACGAGCCGTCGGAGAACGTAACGCTCGGCATCGGGTTCGAGGGCGACACCGGAGAAGCCGGCGGCTCCGAAGCCGACAGCCAGGTGCGCGCGTGGGGCCATGGGCCGCTCGACGGCACCGTCGACATCACGCGCGGCAACGTCGTGGTGAACTATCGGATGCCGCGCGTGTCTCCCGGCGAGTTCGCAGAGGCCCGCGTCGTCTTTCCCGCGGCGTGGGTGCCGGGCCTGTCCGCGTCCCCGGATGCGCGCCTGCAGACCGTGCTGGACGAGGAGCAGGCGTGGGCGGACGAGGCCAACGCGCGCCGCGAGCGGGCGCGCGCGATATCGGCTGCGGCGGCGACCGCCCAGATCGCGGCCCCTGCGGTCCTGCTCGCCGTAGCGTTGTGGGGGCGCTTCAAGAAGTATGCGAGCCCCCGCCCGGTTTTCGTCGAGGACTACTTCCGCGACGTGCCCTCGCAGGACCATCCGGCGGTGCTATCGGCCTTCATGGCAGGCGGTTCGGTGGAGCCGCGCGCGTTCGTCGCGACCCTTATGAAGCTCACCGACGACGGCGTGGTGGCATTGGGCTCGGAAGTTCGCGAGGAGAAGCGCCTGTTCGGAACCAAGCAGGTCGACAACTATATCTTGACGCTCGTCGATATCGACCGGGCGACGGACCCCGTCGACCGGGATGCCATCGCGCTCTACTTCGGCACCCAGGCGAAGAACGGCGACACGGTATCCTTCGACATGGCGATGACGGTCGATGACGAGGACTCGTCGACGTCCGACGCGCTCGATGATTTCAAGGCGACAGTGTGCGCACAGCTCGAGACGCGCAACCTGACGAGCTCCGTTCCCCCCGCATACGAGATAACGATGGTGGGGCTCGCCTTCGCCATGGGCGTCGTTTCGATGATGTTCTCCCTGTTCATGGAGCTGACGTCCGTGGGGCTGTTCATCGTTTCGGCAGCGCTGTGCGTCGCGGCGGCGATCTTCGTCGCGCAGACGAAGTGCTTCACGTCCGAGGCGGTGGAGCTGCGCGGGCGCTGCGAGGCGCTCAAGCGCTGGCTCGAGGATTTCACGAATCTGGGCGAAGCGGTGCCCGGTGACGTGGTCTTGTGGAATAAGTTGCTGGTCATGGCGGTGGCGTTCGGCGTGAGCGACGAAGTGCTGCGCCAGCTCGCCGATGCGGTGCCGGTCGACCTGCGCGGCAGCGACGAGATGGGCTATTACTATCCCGTGTACTGGTGGTGCTATCCGCACGGGCGCCTGGGCTCGCCTACGAGCAGCTTGGGGCACGCGTACAAGGAGACCGTGTCGCAGTTGGCGGAGAGCGTCGATAGCTCCGGCGGCGGGTTCGGCGGCGGCTTCTCCGGCGGCGGCGGGGGCGGCGTCGGCGGCGGGGGCGGCGGAACGTTTTAGGCCGAAGGCGGTCGGGCAGGAGCCGGGGAGGGTGCGGCCTCGCAGGGGGCTGCGCTCGCATCGGGTTCGGTTGCGGAACGGGATGCCGCCGCGCATGCCCGCATCGGCTCGCTCGCTCCGCGCTCGAGACCGCGACATGAAAAAGGCCCCATCCGGGGCCTTTTTCGGTGCGGGATGCTATCCGCGTATGCCTGTACGCCAAATACGGCCGCGTGTATGCCGGCATCAAGCTGCCCTCAAGATGCCGGCGGGCCCTAGGCGGAGAGGTCGAGTCCGTAGAGGTACATCTCGCGGGGAAGAAGCTTGCGCTCCTCGCGAGAAGCCCGGTAGGCCGCGGCGCGCTTGAGACCGCGGCGCTCGTAGAACTTCCACGAGCAATCCGTATCGGTGTAGAGGAAAGCGCCTTGGGCGCCGCGCGAGGACACGTACGATGCGGCGGCATCGAGAAGGACGCTGCCGATGCCCATGCCGCGCGTGGTCTCGCTCACGGCGAGGAGGGTGATCTGGTCGGCGCCGGAGATGCCGCTCTCGCGCAGCAGCTTGCCGTTGACACGGGCCTCGCTCTTGAGGAAGGCGAGGTACGCCGACGTCGCACGCTCGTCGATTTCGAGCATCTGCTGAAGGATCTCCTGCTTCGCATGGTCCCATGCGGCCGCATAGGGGAGGCGGTCGCTTTCCGCGCGCGCGAGGACGATGCCGCGCGGCTCGCCGTCTACGAGGACCACTTGCGAGAAGCTGGAGATGGAGAGCGCGTGCGCGAGGTCGTAGGTGGCCTCGAGCCGGTTGTAGGCCTCGTTGGGGCTCTCGGAGTGCCACGTCGCCTGCAGGATCGCGGCAAGGGCGTCGAAGTCCCCTTCTTCAAATGGTCTGTAGATAACGCGTGATACCATGCGTGCCTCCTTTACTTAGGTTTCTACCACGCGCGGGGTCTCGATGTATGGTGTCCGTATGTCGCCACAGGCTCCTCGCGAATTCTTCGCGGAACGCCCACCGAGTCTCGGCATTTTCTACAAAAAGAAGGGGACTGGTGTGAGCGCGCGCAGCTGTTTGCGCTACATTAGAGAGATGTACATGTGGTCGCGCGGACGCCTACCGACGCGGCCCGACGCATGAAGGAGGAGTGCGGCATGGGCACAGATAGGAAGATCTCGCGTGCGCTGATCTCGGTGACGGACAAGACGGGTGTCGTCGAGTTCGCCCGTTCGCTGGCTGATGAGTACGGCGTGGAGATCATCTCGACGGGCGGTACGGCGCGCGTGCTTGAAGAGGCGGGCATTTCCGTTACCCCCATCGAGGAGTTCACGGGCTTCCCGGAGATGATGGACGGCCGCGTGAAGACCCTGCATCCCAAGGTGCACGGCGGCCTGCTCTGCCGTCGCGACTCCGAGAAGCATATGGCCGAGGCCGCCGCGCACGACATCAAGATGATCGACCTGGTGTGCGTGAACCTCTATGAGTTCGAGAAGACCGTCGCGGCGCCCGACGTCACCTTCGTGGATGCCATCGAGCATATCGACATCGGCGGTCCCTCCATGCTGCGTTCCGCCGCCAAGAACAATGACTCCGTGACCGTGGTGTGCGACCCGGCGGATTATCAGAAGGTGCTGGACGAGATGTCCGTCCACGCGGGCTGCACGACGCTGGGCACGCGCCGTCGCCTCGCCGCGAAGGTCTACACCCGCACCGCCGCGTACGACACCGCGATCTCCACGTGGCTCAACACCTACCTCGCGTCCGAGGATGCCAAGGTGTCCGGGGAAGAGGGCTCCTCTTTCGTGCCGCCCGCGGCGTTCGACCTGCATCTGGAGAAGAGCCAGGACCTGCGCTATGGCGAGAATCCGCACCAGACGGCCGCCGTCTATCGCTTTGCCGACGGCTTCGCCAACTTCGCCTCTTCCGGCAGCCCGCTGGTGGGCGCCGAGCAGGTGCAGGGCAAGCCGCTTTCGTATAACAACTTCCTGGACGCCGACGCCGCATGGAACGCCGTGCGCGAGTTCGACGAGCCCGCGGTCGTGATCCTGAAGCACCAGAACCCCTGCGGTTCCGCCACCGCGGCCGATGTTACCGAGGCCTACGACCGCGCCTACGCGTGCGACCCCAAGAGCGCCTTCGGCGGCATCGTCGCCGTGAACCGCGAGGTCCCGCTGTCGCTCGTCGAGCATTTCGCCGATCGCGACAAGCTCTTCGTCGAGGTGCTCATCGCCCCGTCCTTCGCGCCCGAGGCGCTGGCTCGCTTGGAGAAGCGCCCCAACCTGCGCGTGCTGGCGACCGGCGGCGCCGAGGGCCACGCGCAGATCGAGGCACGCACCGTCGACGGCGGCCTGCTGGTGCAGTGCGTGGACACGGTCGAGGAGGACCCCTCGACCTTCACCTTCCCCACGATGCGCAAGCCCACGGATGCCGAGATGGAGGACCTGATCTTCGCCTGGCGCGTTTGCAAGACCGTGAAGAGCAACGCCATCCTCATCGCCAAGGACCACGCCGGCATCGGCATGGGCCCCGGCCAGCCCAACCGCGTCGACTCCGCGCTGCTGGCGTGCCAGCGCGCCGAGGAGGCTTGCGAGCGCATGGGCATGGAGGCCGGCGGCTTCGCCTGCGCGAGCGACGCCTTCTTCCCGTTCCGCGATAACGTGGACGTTCTGGCCGCCCATGGCGTGACCGCCATCATCCAGCCCGGCGGTTCCGTGCGCGACGACGAGTCCATCCAGGCGTGCGACGACCACGGCATCGCGATGGTGTTTACCGGCACCCGTCACTTCCGCCACTAGTCGGCTTCCCCAGGCACCCGATCTTGCCGCTCAAGCGGGGGTTGCGCCACCCTAAGGTGTGCGCACCCCCGCTTTCGCGTAGACCTCGGACGTTTGCGGGCTTTGAGGGCGATCGGGGGCGCTTGGCGCTGACGCGGGCGCGTCGGCGGTATGCGACGGGGGCTCTCGGGTATAACATCGAAATCAGCGAAGCTTGCAGCTCTCGATGAACGGGGGCTTTCTTGTCTTGGAGGTGGCTGCGTGGCCGATGAGGGCTTGAAGGCGTTGTTCGACGATCCCGAGGAACAGCGTGCATATGAGGAGTTCTGCGCCAACCAGGGGCGGGGGCTCGAGCCGTTCAATCTCGATGCTCCGGCGCTGGTGTGCCGCTGGCGCATGCACAACAAGCGCGTGCCGCTGCTCAACCGCCATATCCGCGCGTTGTCGCAGCGCTCGGTGCAGGGCGAGCCGCTCACCCACAACATGTTGTCGTGGGCGAAGCAGCACGTGGAGTGGTCGCTCACCGAGGGGTCGTATACCCAGCGCGACGGCGTGCTCATGTTGGTGATCGACGTGAACGGCAACGCGGCGATGTCGGTGGGCGACTACGAACCCCTGGCCGTAACCGATCGCGCATCGCTGGCCGATCGCGCCCGCTTGGCGCAGACGGAGGAGGGCGAGACGGGCGTGGCCCCGGAGGTTTTGTGTGCTGTGGCCGCCGGGCAGCTGCTCGTCGCCGCTGGCGAACACGGTTGCGGGGCGCTCACGCTGGTCGAGCAGCTCGCGTCCACGCAGGGCGTCGTCTCCCGTCGCGCTGCGCTCGAGGAGGTCTTGGATGCGTCGTGCCCGTTCCTCGTTTCCGATGAACACGGCGTCGTGGTGGCGGTCGACCTGGACGAGCGGGCGGCTGCTTCCGCGGATGCCGATTTCGCCCGTTTCCTGCACGACGGCGTGGCGAAGCTGTTCTAGCTTGCCGAGCCTGCATTCGATGGGAGGAAGGTTGCCATGGCGCAGATTTTCGTCGTCGAGGACGATGCCGCGATTCGCAACGAGCTGCTCGAGGTGCTCGAGCGCAACGGCTTCGAAACGGCGTGTTGCCTCGCGTTCGACCGCGTGGTGGAGGATATTCTGGTCGCCGATCCCGACCTCGTACTGCTCGACCTCACGCTGCCGGGTACCGACGGCCAGTTCATATGCCGCGAGTTGCGTGAGAAGTCTTCGGTGCCCATCGTGGTGCTCACCTCGCGCGTGACCGAGATCGACGAGGTCATGTCCATGACCATGGGTGCCGACGATTTCGTGTCGAAGCCCTACAGCTCGCGCGTGCTCATCGCGCGCATCTCCGCGCTCCTGCGCCGCGTCGGCGCCGCGGAGTCGTCGTCCCTCAAGCACAACGGCCTCGAGCTCGATCCCGCTCGCTCGCTTGCGTTCGCCAACGGCAAGCAGGTCGAGCTCACGAAGAACGAGATGCGCATCCTGTCGCTTTTGATGTCGAAGGCGGGCACGATCGTCTCGCGCGACGCCATCATGCGCGACCTGTGGGACTCGGACGCGTTTGTGGATGACAACACGCTGACGGTCAATATCAACCGCCTGCGCTCTACGCTGGAGAAGATCGGCGTGACGGGCTATCTCACCACGCATCGCGGCCGTGGCTATTCCGTATAGGGGGGGGCGTTGCGTTGTTCTTCTCCTACCTTCGTTCGTCGTGGCCCACGCTGACCATCCTCGTCGTCTTGGATCTGCTGGTGTGGATGGTGCTCGAGGTCTCGGGAACCAGGATCTCGGTGCTCGCATTGGTTTCGTGCCTGCTGGCGGGGGCGACGGCGATGGTGCTCGCGGTGGACTATGCGCGAAAGCGCCCGTTTATGCGCGATGTCGCCCAGATGCTGGCGAACGAGGGCGATCCTCTGTACGCGAGCGAGATCCTCGCGCGCCCCGATTTCGTCGAGGGCCGTCTTGCCCATGATGCGATATGCGCGGTCGCCAAGGCGGCGAACGACGAGGTGGCTGCCTTTCGCAGGCAGACCATCGAGTACCGCGAATATGTGGAGACATGGGTCCATGAAGCGAAGTCGCCGCTCGCCGCCGCCCATCTCATGCTCGAAAACATCGAGGACGAGCTGTCTGCCGTGGGCGAGGAGCCGTTGAACGAGGATGTGGTGTTTGCCCGGGTGCGCTCGCTCGATGAGGAGCTCGACCGTATGGAGGGCTATGTCGAGCAGGCGCTGTTCTATGCCCGCTCCGAGGCGGTGGAGCGCGACTACCTGATACGCGAATACAACTTGAAGGAACTCGTCTCTTCGGCCATTCGGGCGAACTCCCGCATGCTCATCTCCGCGAAGGTGGCTCCGTTCCGGCGCAACCTTGATTATCAGGTCTTCACCGATGAGAAGTGGATCTTGTTCATCCTGGGCCAGATTATTCAGAACAGCGTGAAATACGCGCGCAGCGAGAACGCGAGCATCGAGTTCTCAGCGCGGCTGGCAGATGAGGGGCTGTCGAGCGAACGCATCGAGCTCGCGATTCGCGACAACGGCTGCGGTGTGAGCGCCGCCGATCTGCCGCGCGTCTTCGACAAGGGCTTCACGGGCGATGCGGGTCGCACGGGCAAGCGCTCCACGGGCATCGGCCTGTATCTGGTCAAACGCCTGTGCACCAAGATGGGCGTGGGCATCGACGCGTCTTCGGTGGAAGGGGAGGGCTTCACGGTCCTGCTCTCGTTCTCAACGAACCGCTTCCATTATTTCGAATAGGGAATGCCTTTTCGATAGGGAGTGCTTCTCTTCGTAGGCCCCTTAGCAGCGGATCCGTTTTCTAACGTAGCGCGACGCGCGACGCGCGGAGCGAACGAGCAGAAAGCTCTTTGAAGCGATGCGCATCTCCTTTCCCTCGACCCTTTGCCGATGGGGATGAGAACAGGAGGGGGCGGCGGTTGCCTTTCGCGTGGTCTCGCGCTTCGCGCTGCGACGAAACGCTTCAGGCAACCGCCGCCCCTTCGATGGGGTCGAATCTACTTTACAACGAGAATATCGCAGTCCGTGTTCCGGAGCAGGAACGTGGAGATGGATCCCAGCAGGGCGTATTTGATGGACGACAAGCCGCGGGCGCCGCAGAGCACGAGGTCGGGCTGCACCACGTCGAGCATCTCGTCCTTCAGCGTTTCGCGGATGCGCCCGGCGCGGATCATGATCTCGACCTCGGGGATGGCGGGGTTGGCCTCGGCCTCGGCGACCTGCTCCTCGATGGAGTTCCTGAAGGCGGTTTCAAGCCCGTTGACGAGGTCGACGGGATAGGTGCCCGCAGACTCGAGCGCCGTGGAGTCGATGACGTGACCGATGATGAGCTTCGCGTTGTTGTTCGCCGCGACCTTGATGGCGCGCGCCAGCACGAAATCTTGCTGCTCGGTTCCGTCGAGCGAGACAAAGATCTTGGAATACCCTTCGTTCATAAGATCCTCCTGTCCGAAGGCGGGCTCCGTGCGCCCGCCGTCCGCCAGCGCGAGCCGGCGCTTTACTTTGCTAAACATATACCCATACGGCGGGCTTCGGGCGAAGTATTCCGCGAACGAATCCGCATTTTTCTTGCAGCGGATGCGGCTGCGCGATAATGGGGGACGTGAAATGACGTTTGAGCGCGTGGTCGCCGGCAGGCGGATGCTCGCGCCGTTGATTGGAGGCCCGGTGGATATCATCGAGTTGCTGAAATCTGCGTTCCTCGGTTTGGTCGAGGGCATCACGGAGTGGCTGCCCATCTCGTCTACGGGCCACATGATCTTGGTCGATGAGTTCATCAAGCTCAACGTGACCGAGGAATTCTGGAACATGTTCCTGGTCGTGATCCAGCTCGGCGCGATTCTTGCCGTATGCGTGCTGTTCCTGCGCGACTTGCTGCCCTTCGGCTTCGGCAAGGACCGCCGGGAGCGTCGCGCGACGTGGAGCCTGTGGGGAAAGATCATCGTGGGCTGCCTGCCCGCGGCGATCATCGGCATTCCGCTGGACGACTTCATGGAGGAGCACCTGTACAGCTCTACCGTGGTGGCGACCGCGCTCATCGTCTACGGTATTGCCTTCATCCTGATCGAGAACTGGCGCGCCAAGAAGCTCGCCGCCCGCATCGCGGCCGAGGGCGTCGCGCCGGGCTCGCGGCCGTCCGGCGCCCATTTCGCCGCTCCCGCGGCCGCCGTCGAACCCACCGAGGGCGGGGACTTCGGTTCGATCACCTCGCTGGACGACCTCTCCTATAAGACCGCGCTCGGGATCGGCTGCTTCCAGGTCCTCTCGCTGATTCCCGGCACCTCGCGCTCCGGTTCCACCATCATCGGCGGCCTGCTGCTGGGCACCACGCGTTCCGTCGCGGCGAAATTCACCTTCTTCTTGGCGATTCCCGTGATGTTCGGCGCGAGCTTCCTCAAGCTCGTCAAGTTCTTCCTCAAGGGCGGCGTGTTCGATGCGAGCGGCCTGGCGATTCTCGGCGTGGGTTGCGCCGTGGCGTTCATCGTCTCGCTCCTTGCGATCAAGTGGCTCATGGGCTTCGTCCGTCGTCACGACTTCAAGGTGTTCGGCATCTACCGTATCGTGCTGGGCATTATCGTGCTGGCGTATTTCTTCGGCATCGCCCCCGCGTTCGGGTTGTCGTAGCGCGCGGCATTCGCCCGGCGCGGATGCGCGGTCGCTCCGACCGTGAGCGTGGCGCCGGGGGATGGGGTGCCGTCGCCAAGTGCCCGTTGCGTGCGGGCGCAGCGCGCCGTGATGTCGTGAACATGGGGTAGCGCGGCGCGTGAAAACGCTTCCAACGGCGGCTGGCTGCATGTAATCGCAGCTAGCCGCCGTTATTCTTTTGTTACGGTTTTCCATACGACGAACACATCGTGCGCTGGTTCTGCTATGGTTGTGCAGTTTTTGTTCGCCATAGAAGGGTTACGCATGGACAAATTCTTCAAGTTTACGGAGCGTGGCTCCAGCCTGGGCACCGAGGTCCGCGCCGGCATCACCACGTTTCTCGCGATGGCCTACATCATCGCGGTCAATCCGTCGCTGCTCGCGGCTGCCGGCATCCCGGTTTCCGCAGCGGTTACCTCGACCTGCTTCGCCGCAGGCATCATGACCATCCTGATGGGTCTGTTCTCCAACCGTCCGCTCGCCTGCGCGTCCGGCATGGGCATCAACGCCGTCGTGGCGTTCTCGCTCACCGCTGCCGCCGGCGGTGACTGGAAGGTCGCCATGGCCGTCATTCTGCTCGAGGGCCTCATCATCCTGGCGCTCGTGCTGTGCGGCCTGCGCGAGGCGATCATGGACGCCGTCCCCGTCTCGCTGCGCCACGCCATCGCCGTGGGCCTGGGCATCTTCATCGCGCTGCTCGGCCTCATCAACGGCGGCATCGTGGTCAACGACGACGCGACGCTCATCACCTTCGGCTCGGTCTACGACCCGGTCTTCCTGGTGGGTATGATCTCCGTCGTGGCCACTTTCGTGCTCTACGTCTTCAAGATCAAGGGCTACATCCTCTGGGGCATCATCATCGCCGCCGTGGCGGGCATCCCGCTGGGCGTCACCGCGCTGCCCGAGGCCATCGTCTCCATGCCCGACTTCACCACCTTTGGCGCGCCCTTCCAGGCTGCTGCCGACGGCTCCGGGATGGCCATCGTGAAGGTCTTCGTGAACCCCACGCTGCTCGTCTTCGTCTTCTCGATCATGTTGTCCGACTTCTTCGACACCATGGGCACCGCCGTGGCCGTGGGCAAGCAGGGCGACTTCCTCGATGAGGATGGCAACGTCAAGGATATCCGTCCCATCCTGATCGTGGACTCCCTGGCTGCTTCCGTGGGCGGCCTGCTGGGTGCTTCCTCCTGCACCACCTTCGTCGAGTCCTCCGCCGGCGCCGCCGACGGCGGCCGCACCGGTCTCACGTCCATCGTGACCGGCATCATCTTCTTGCTCGCCGCCTTCTTCTCCCCGCTGGTCGGCATGATCGCCGCTCCCGCGACCTGCGGCGCGCTCGTGATGGTGGGCTTCCTCATGATGAACGTCGTTTCCGACATCGACTTCACCAACCCGCTCGACGGCATCCCGGCGTTCATGACGATCATCGGCATCCCGCTGACCTACTCGATCTCCATCGGTATCGGCCTGGGCTTCCTCACCTATACCGTGATGGCCGCCTGCACCGGCAACATCAAGAAGGTCAAGCCGCTCACCTGGCTGGTCGACATCGCCTTCATCATCTCGTTCATGGTCGCCTAGCGACCGCCTCGCACGAGATACACGGCTTATATGCCCTGGCGCTCTTTGGGACGCCGGGGCATTTCTTTTGGGATAATGAGTGCGTGAAAAGGCGCGCGGAAAGGGCGGGAATCGATCATGAACATCCAGATCTTCGGGACCAAGAAGAGCTTCGACACGAAGAAGGCGCAGCGCTGGTTTAAGGAGCGCCGCATCAAGTTCCAGTTCATCGACCTCAAGGAGAAGGGGATGAGCAAGGGGGAGCTCGAGAGCGTGATGCGCTGCGTGGGCGGTATCGACGGGGTGCTCGACCGAAACGCGAAGGACCAGGATACAGTGGCGCTCATCACGTATCTGGCCGAGAGCCAGAAATTCGAGAAGCTGCTGGAGAACCAGCAGGTGCTGCGCGAGCCCATCGTGCGCAATGGACGACAGGCTACCGTGGGCTACCAGCCCGACGTGTGGGGCGGCTGGGAGTAAGCCGTCTACGACCCGGCGGACGTGCGAACACGGTTGCGGCGCGGCCTGCCTGTCTGCTGCGCCGCCGCGGCGCGTCGAATGCCGGCTTGGCGTATGGTTGCGTCTGAGCGGTGGGTGTGCGGGCGGGGTCGGAAGCTTCGTTGGCGCGACGGGGTCGAAGCGGCATGGGAAAACGGTAGGAGCGTCCGTGCCCGGCGGCCTCGTCGGCGCGGGTCGGTATACTAAGTGGGTTCGAAGAGGGCTGCCCGCGTGCGGGTGCGCCCGCACGAGTGAATCCGAGGAGTATCCATGCCGCGCCAGCCGTATCCGTGGGAGAAGAACATGAGTGCCCGGCAGGGTGGAGGCGAGAAGCCCGCCCGCCCTGCGTATCCGTGGGAGAAGGCCGCCCCCGCGTCGCGCCCGTCTGCTGCGCCGGCGCCCCGTGGCGTGCAGGGCTCGTTGTTCGGCGAATCGGCGTCCGCGTCGGCCTCCGAGCCGCTGCCGTGGGAGGCTCCCGCGCCTGCCGCCGGGTCCGCTGCGGCTGCGGCGCCTGTTGCCAAGCGCGCCGCGGCACCCGCGCCGACCGCACCGCTTCCGTGGCAGACGGCGGCGTCCGCGTCGGCTGCACCGCTTCCGTGGGAGTCGCCCGTGCCCGTGCCGGCGGTGCCCGAGCCCGAGCTCGTGCCGCTCGATGCCTACGGCGACGCGCCCGAGGCGGCGGAGGCGCCCGCGCCGCGCCCGCGCCCGCAGCTGCCGAAGGTCGATATCGACTCGCTCAACCCCGCGCAGCGCGAGGCCGTCACCACTACCGAGGGTCCGCTGCTGGTGCTCGCCGGCGCCGGCTCGGGCAAGACGCGCGTGCTCACGTTCCGCATCGCGCATATGATTGCCGACCTGGGCGTGCGCCCCTGGCAGATCCTCGCCATCACCTTCACCAACAAGGCCGCGGCCGAGATGCGCGAGCGCCTGGGCGCCCTTCTGCCCGACGCCACGCGCGGCATGTGGGTGTGCACCTTCCATGCCATGTGCGTCCGCATCCTGCGGGAGGACGCGGACCTGTTGGGCTACACCGGCCAGTTCACCATCTACGATGACGACGATTCGCGCCGTATGGTGCGCGAGATCATGCAGGGCCTCGACATCGACCAGAAGAACTTCCCCATCAACATGATCCGCGGGAAGATCTCGGCGGCGAAGAACGCCATGATCGGCCCCGAGGAGATGCTCGAGCGAGCCGATGACCCCAAGGAGCGCAAGGCCGCCCAGGTGTTTCTGGAGCTGGAACGTCGTCTGCGCGCCGCCAACGCCATGGACTTCGACGACCTGCTCGTGCGCACGCTCGAACTGTTCCGCACGCGTCCCGAGGTGCTCGACAAGTACCAGGAGCGGTTCCGCTACATCAGCGTCGACGAGTATCAGGACACCAACCACGTCCAATACGAGATCGCCAACCTGCTGGCGGCCAAGTACCAGAACCTCATGGTCGTGGGCGATGACGACCAGTCCATCTACAGCTGGCGCGGCGCCGACATCTCGAACATCCTCGACTTCGAGAAGGACTTCTCCCAGGCCAAGGTGGTGAAGCTCGAGCAGAACTACCGCTCGACGGGCCATATCCTCAACGCGGCGAACGCCGTGGTGCGCAACAACTCGCGCCGCAAGGACAAGCGTCTCTTCACGGCGCTGGGCGACGGGGAGAAGATCCAGGCGTACCAGGCCGGCGACGAGCGCGACGAGGGCCGTTGGATCGCGGGCGAGATCGACAAGCAGCACGACGCGGGCGTGAGCTACGACGACATGGCCGTGTTCTACCGCACCAACGCTCAATCGCGCATCCTGGAAGATATGTTCCTGCGCGCCGGCGTGCCGTATAAGATCGTGGGCGGCACGCGATTCTTCGACCGCGCCGAGATCCGCGATGTGATGGCATATCTGAAGATGATCGTGAACCCGGCGGACGAGATGAGCGTGAAGCGCGTGATCAACACGCCGCGTCGCGGTATCGGCTCGACCTCCATCGAGAAGATCGAGCAGCTGGCGGCTGAGAACGGGTGCTCGTTCTTCCAGGCCTGCGAGCTCGCGTGCGCGGAGACCGGGCGCTTTACAGCCAAGGTGCGCAACGCCCTGGGTGCTTTCGTGAACATCGTGCGCGAGGGGCGCCGCATGGACGGCGAGCTCAAGGACGTGGTGGATGCCATCGTCGACCGCACGGGTCTCATCCAGGCATTCCGCGCCGAGGGCACCATGGAAGCCGAGGGCCGTATGGAGAACATCCAGGAATTCCTAGGTGTTGCGGCCGAATTCGAGGAGACGCACGATGACATCGAGGGCACGTTGGAAAGCCTGGCCGAGCTGCGCGCGGCCGGCTTGGCCGATATTCCCGAGGATGCATCCGCGGGTGCGGGTGCGGGCACGGTGGTGAATGCGGCCACGATGCCCGTCGCGGCCGCCGGCATGTCGCTGAACGCCGTCATGGCGTCGGCGGGGGCTGCGCTCGAGGGCGCGCTGGCCGATCCTGCCGTGGAGACGGCGGGCGAGGGACCCAATGCGGCGACGATCGCCGCTGCCGAGATCGAGCGCACGTACGGACCGCTGGCGTGCAAGGCGCTGCCCGCGCTGTTGGAGTGGCTGGCCCTGCGCAGCGACCTCGATTCGCTCGCGGGCGACTCGCATGCCATCACCATGATGACGGTGCACTCGGCCAAGGGCCTGGAGTTCCCCGTGGTGTTCGTCGCGGGCATGGAGGAGAGCATCTTCCCGCATGTCGGCGGCTTCGGCGGGGACGACGACCCCGGTAAGCTCGAGGAGGAGCGCCGCCTTGCATACGTCGCCATCACGCGTGCGCGCAAGCGCCTTTTCCTCACGTATGCGGCCACGCGCCGCACCTACGGTTCGACGCAGGCCAACCCGCGCTCGCGTTTCATCAACGAGATCCCCGCCGAGGATATCGAGTTCTCCGGCGTGGGCTCCGCCGGCTTTGAGGGCGTGGGCTGGGAGAAGCGCGGCGACCGCCGTGGCACGTTCGGTTCGGGTACGGGAAGCGAATACGGCGGCAGCGTGTTCGGCTCGTATACGCGCTCGACCGGGCGTACGCAGCGCCATACGGGCGTGAGCCCGGATGCCGGCCGCAAGCCCGCCACGTTTGGCTCGGGTGCCGGGGCGGGTGCCGCGCGCTCGCGCAAGGTTGCTGCCACGCCTGCGGTCGAGCAGCGCCGTCCCGATGCGGCGAAAGCTGCGGAGACCTTTGCGCCGGGCGATCAGGTGAGCCATAAGACGTTCGGTCCCGGTACGGTCGTATCGGCGTCGGGCGACATGATCGAGGTCCAGTTCGAGAAGAGCGGGCAGACGAAGAAGCTGATGAAGGGCTTCGCCCCCATCGTCAAGCTGTGACGCGGCTTTTCCCGGGCACCCGATCTTGCCCTCTAACCGAGGGGCGCGCCGCGTGTGGGCCATGCGCGCCCTTCGTTCCCGGGCAGCCTCGGGTGCCTGGGGAAGCCGTTTTCGACCGTGAACGTTCGGCCGGCGCCATCATAGGGCATCCGTCCTCCTTTTAGAGCCGACCAGCGGCGTCTGGGGGCCGTTCGACCCGGCGAGCATGGGTTCCCGGGAGCATGGGGTGCACGGGTCTCCGCCGCCTCCGCCTGACCTGACGCGCGTGGGCGCTTTGGTTATAAATGCTACCTGAGTTGTGCGTATACTTTTCGAACGCCGATTCGGCAAGCGCGTTCGGAATGCATACGCGCAAGATGGGTGGCATTTCTCAAGCGGACCCGGGAGGCTGTTCGATCGATGGGGCGTTGCCCGCGAGGTGCGTATCCGTGCCAAGGCGAAAGCGCTCAGGTTATCAAATGATACCGTTTGCAGAATGATGCTTTCCTTTTGTCGAATTGCTGTTAAAGCACTCAATAAAAACCAATAAAGTGAATCGGATTTATTTATAGTGCGGACGCATGTCGCTCGGGAGGGTAGAGTGTCGGTGCGTTCGCGGATTGGAGTGTGGCATGCACATGTCTACTAAAGGCACGCGCTGCTCGCTTTCGCGCCTGGTCGCCGCTGTAGCGGCGGTCGTCGCGTTCGCGTTGCTCGCCGTTCCGCTGGGAGTCGCCTACGCGGCCGATTCCGTGGTGGATACGGTCAACGTGAACCACGTGCGAACGGCGACGATGGGCGAGAGTGGTCATGAGGAGACCCTTGATTGCACCAAGGCCAACGATGGAAGCAAGGAGAAGGCTTCCCGTTGGTCCAGCGGTACCCAGGCGCCTGCCAAGGACGACAAGACGTTCCTTTCGGCAACGTTTAAGGCTCCGACGCTCATCAAACGCGTTGAGGTGACGTTCGAGAATCGCGACGTCGACATCAAGCCCAGCAACGTCAAGGGCTTCGAACTCCAGTATCAGGATGCGAGCAGCTCCGAGTGGAAGACCGCCCAGGTTGTTAGCAACAAGACGAGCGGTTCTACCGGCGGCTACGCGACCGAGGTTACCGTTGATCTTGAGAGCGCTATCACCGCTAAGGCGATTCGTTTGACGAAGTTCGACATTGTCGCAGGCTCCACTCAGTGGAACGGCGTTTCCGTCGTCGAGCTCGAGGCGTATTCCAACGAGAAGCTCGATGTCGAGGAGACGGAGAACGTCAACCACGTCCTTACTTCCACGATGTTCGCAAGCGGCCAGGAAGCTGATACGCTGACCCCCAACAAGGCGGGCGACGGCGACGACAGCACGCGCTGGTCCAGCGGTGAGAACAAGCCCGCTAAGGACGAGACCACCTTCCTGGTGTCCACCTTCAAGAAGGCCACCAAGGTCCGCAACATTAAGGTCGCTTTCGAGACCCGTACCGTGGACGTCAAGCCGAGCAACGTGAAGGCGTTCGACATCCAGTACAAGGCTCCCGGCAGCGATACCTGGACGAAGCTCCAGACCGTCAATAATACCCAGAGCGGTTCGGGCTACAGCCCCAAGGTCAACGTGCTTCTTGATCAGGACATTGTGGCCACCGCCATCCGCCTGACCAATTTCGACATCGCGACCGTTGCGTCCCAGGCTCAGTGGAACGGCGTGTCCGTGGTCGAGCTCGAGGCGTACTCGAACGACCGCACTGCCGTGAAGACGCTCGACCAGGTCGTGTCCGAGCTTCCGAACAACGTGACCGTCGAGGCCGGCGAGACCAAGATCCCGTTGCCCAACGTTCCCGGGGGCTTCACCGCCAAGCTGAACGGTTGCGACTTCGAGCAGGTCGTTGCGGCGGACCGCACCATCGTGCATCCGCTGACCGACAAGAGCGTCGTCGTTTCCTGGACGGTCACCGAGACCAAGTCCGGCACCAGCAAGACCTCTGGCGACCTCACCTATGTGATCAAGGGTAAGAACACCCAGGCGGAGGGCAAGAACGCCAAGCCCGTGGTCGTCCCCGAGATCCAGGAGTGGTTCACCGACTCCACCGCCAAGGTGGCTGCCGACAAGCTGACCAAGGTGACCTACCAGGCTGACGAGCTCAAGGCCATCGTCGAGGAGTTCGTCGCCGATTACAAGGATTTCACCGGTATCGAGCTCAAGGTCGTGAAGGGTGCCGCCCAGGCCGGCGCCTTCAACTTCACCTTCGGCGAGCCCGAGAACGATCCGATCCTCGGTGACGAGGGCTACGTGATGAACATCCAGGCCGACCGCATCGACGTTCAGTCTGAGTCCGTCACCGGCAACATGTATGGTATGCAGACCATCCTGCAGATGACCAAGACCGAGACCGACGGATTCCCCGTCGGCCAGATCCGCGATTATCCGCGCTTCCCGGTTCGCGGCTTCATGTGGGATATCGCCCGTAAGCCCATCTCCCTCGAGATGGTCGAGATGGCTGCCCGCACCATGCGCTATTACAAGATGAACGACTTCCAGCTTCATCTGTCCGACAACCTGATCTTCCTGGAGCGCTACGGCGCCGAGGAGAACCAGTGGCAGGCGTACAGCGCGTTCCGTCTCGAGACGAGCGTCGCGAACGACGAGGGCGAGACCCCGACTGCCAAGGACTACGCCATCTCCAAGAAGAACATGCGCGAGTTCATCCAGACCCAGCGTTCGCTCGGTATGAACATCGTGCCCGAGATCGACATGCCCGCCCATGCCGTCGCCTTCACCAAGGTGTGGCCCGAGCTGGCGGTCCACAACACGCGCGTCACCACGGCTGGCAGCACGACGCGTTCCGCCATCGACCACCTCGATGTCCGCAAGCCCGAAGCGCTTGCGCTCATCAGGGACATCTTCGATGAGTACACCCAGGGCGACGACCCCGTCTTCGATTCCGACACCGTCGTTCACATCGGTGCCGACGAGTTCATCGTTCCCAACGGGCGCCCCGCGTATTGCGATTTCTACAACGACCTGGTCCCGCACCTGCTGGAGAGCGGCCACACCCCGCGTATCTGGGGCAGCTTCGACAGCTCCTACCTGTATGGTGGCGGCACCGAGCCTGCAGACGGCACCCCTGAGGTAACCGATGTCCAGATGGACATCTGGTCGCTCGGTTGGGCCAACCCCGTCCGCATGTTCAACAAGGGCTACTCGCTCATCAACATCCTGGACACCTATGGCTACATGGTGCCCAACGGTGGTGGCAACCGCGGTGCCTATGGTGACTACCTGAACACCAACAGCCTGTACAAGAACTACGATCCGAACAACTTCGGTGGCAAGGTTCTGCCCGCGAGCGACTCCAGGATCCTGGGCGGCGCGTTCGCGATCTGGAACGATAACATCGATACCAATGCGTGTGGTCTTTCCGAGGCCGACGAGTACGCGCGCTTCTTCGACGCGATGCCGGTCTACGCCGAGAACACCTGGGCGCCCACCGGTATGGAGAAGGGCGCTGGCGACGCCGGCTACGAGAACCTCTACAACATCGTCGAGAAGACCGGCGACGCTCCTCGCGTGAACCCCTACAGCAAGGTTTCCAAGAAGGGCGACACCTACGCCGAGTACGACTTCGAGAAGGGCCTTGCCGACAAGAGCGAGAACGGTCGCAACCTTGTCGAGGGCGCCAAGGCGAAGGTCGAGAAGGGCGAGCTCGTCCTCGAGGGCGGCGCTTCCTATGTGACCTCCCCGGTCCAGAAGATCGCTGCCGGCACCGACCTCTCCTTCGACATCACCCTCGACAAGCCCGCCTGCCCGGGCGACATCCTCTTCGAGGCTGACGCTCCGTATGGCACGCTCGACATTCGCGTGATGGACGATGGCAAGCTGGGCTTCACCCGCGAGCTGTATGATTACTCCTTCGATTACAAGCTCCCCGTGGGCAAGAAGGTCAACATCTCCATCCGCACCGAGACCCAGAAGGCCACGCTGTACGTTGATGGCGAGAAGATCGGTGACGCCACCGGCAGCTTCTTCAACGTCGACGCCAACCGCGTGACCAAGGATGGCATCACCAACGCAACCTTCACCATGCCGCTCGAGCGCATCGGCTCCAAGGAGAACGGCATCGCCGCCCGCATCGACAACATCGTCGTGAAGCCCGCTAAGGCCGAGGAGGTCGTCGACCAGTACAACAAGAAGGACTGGACCGCCAAGACCAACTCCCAGACCCTCACGGGCGAGCCCGCCGGCGGTCGTATCGAGCACGCATACGATAACGATGCTGCTACGATCTGGCACTCCAACTGGAAGGATGCCACTGCCGAGAACAAGAACGGCAAGCTCGACGTGACCAACCCCATCTGGGTCGAGATCGACTTCGGTAAGGGCTACGAGATCAACCAGTTCTCCTTCACCCCGCGCGCCCCGCAGGCGAGCGGCCAGGTGACGAAGGCCAACGTCTTCATCAAGACCGCCAAGGACGGCGAGTGGCAGGAGGTCGCCAAGGACGCGACGTTCAAGGCCGATTCGTCCAAGAAGACCGTGACGTTCGAGGCGCAGACCGTCTTCGGCGTCCGCTTCGAGGCGACGCAGTCCAACGATAACTGGGTTGCCGTGTCCGAGTTCGACATCGCCAACAAGCCGGCTCCCACGAACTCCGTGTACGTGGCGAGCAAGAGCTATGCTGCTGCCGAGGACGGCACGCTCGACCTGACGACCGGCAAGGCCGTTGATTCCGTCGTGTCCGGTACCGCTGGGGATCTGGATGATTCCAAGTCCGTGTACCGCGCCGAGGTCAAGGGCGGCACCGAGCTGACGCTCACCGCCAAGCCCGGCGAGAAGCTGGAGTTCGTGGGCTGGTTCGCCCCCGGCTCCGACGAGCCGGTTTCCGAGGACCTGTCCTACAAGGTTCCCACCGACTACAACGTTGCCCTCGAGGCGCGCTTCAAGCGCGTCGACGGCGGCGTGACCCCCGACCCCGAGCCCAAGACGTTCACCGTGACGTTCAAGGCCGACGGCAAGGTCGTCGAGACGGTCGAGGTCGAGGAGGGCAAGGCCGTGGCCAAGCCCGCCACCGACCCCGTGAAGGATGGCTACACGTTCGTGGCCTGGCAGCTCGATGGCAAGGACTTCGACTTCGCCACCAAGGTGACCTCCGATATCGAGCTGGTCGCCAAGTTCCAGAAGAACGAGGATCCGGAGCCCGAGCCCAAGACGTTCACCGTAACGTTCAAGGCCGACGGCAAGGTCGTCGAGACGATCGAGGTCGAGGAGGGCAAGGCCGTGGCCAAGCCCGCCACCGACCCCGTGAAGGATGGCTACACGTTCGTGGCCTGGCAGCTCGATGGCAAGGACTTCGACTTCGCCACCAAGGTGACCTCCGATATCGAGCTGGTCGCCAAGTTCCAGAAGAACGAGGATCCGGAGCCTCCGGTCAACCCCGACAAGCCGGTCAACCCCGACCAGCCCGTGAATCCGGACAGGCCTTCCGGTAACAAGGGCGACTCGCTCGTCCAGACCGGCGACGCCTCCATGGCCGTCGCAGCCCTCTCCATGCTGGGCGGCAGCGGTTTGCTGGCAGCTGGCTACGCGCGCGCACGTCGTCGCAAGTAAGATCAGCGCCTAGGCGTCGTGCTTATATAGGGCAATAGGGATGGGGCCTACGGGCTCCATCCCTATTTTTATGGACCGCTGCTCTGCGGGCACTCTTGCAGCACTCCACCCCAAGGCCGCCCAATTCAGCATCGATTCGAAAACGAGCCGCGTCCGCATCGCGATGACGATGTGCAGGCGCGGCTCGTATGGCTCCCGTGCGAATGGCCGGGGAGCGTTGCTGAAGCGAACGGGCAGGGTGTTGCGGACCTTACAGGTCGTCCACAAGCGCGGTCGATTTGGCGTAGGCCGTTGATTTCGCTTCGAAGAAGTCGGTCTTCACCATGTTCGCGTTGCTGTATTGCGATACCCAGGCCATGTCGGCGGGCTCGCGTTGATTGTCCTCGTAGAGATGCCCGTAGCCCAGCGAGCTCCAACGCAGGTTGCCGAGATAGCGAATGTAGTCCGTCACCATCTGCTTGGTTAGGCCGGGGATGCGGTCGCCGACCACGTAATGGCCCCACGCGATCTCCTGGCGCACGCCCTCCTCCAGCATCGCACGGAGTTCGGCAACGCTCTCTTCGGTAAAGAGCTGCGGCTCCTCTTTCTGCAGCTCCAAGATGATGCTGCGGAACAGCCACAGGTGCGTGTTCTCATCGCGATTGATGTAGCGGATCTCCTGGGCGCTGCCGGGCATCTTGCCCATGCGCGCGAGGTTGTAGAAGAACATGAAGCCGGAATAGAAGTACACGCCTTCGAGGATGTAGTTCGCCATCAGCACCTTGAGCAAGGTGCGGCCGTCCTTTTTGTCTTGGAACTCGTTGTAGCGATCACCGATGAAGGTGTTGCGCGCGAGCAGGCGCTCATCGGTCTTCCACTGGTAGAGGATGTCGTTGCGCTGCTCGGGACTGCAGATGGTGTCGAGCATGTAGCTGTAGCTCTGGCTGTGCACGCATTCCTGGAAGGCTTGGATATGCAGGCAGAGATTGACTTCGTTTGCGGTGATGTACTCGCTGATATTGGGCAGGTTGGCGGTCTGGAGCGAGTCGAGGAAGACGAGGAATGACAAGATCTTGTCGTATGCCGCGCGCTCATCGGCGGAGAGGTTCGGATAGTCCTTCACGTCCTGCATGAGGTTGATTTCCTCTGGGATCCAGAAGTTGTTCATGGCCTGGCGATACCAGCTTGAAACCCAGGGATACTTGAGGTTGTTGAAATCGTTGAGATTGGTGGTGTCGCCGCCGATCATACGCCGGGCGGCGACGTCGGTCGGGCCATCCGGGTTGAAAAGCGGCTTGCGGACCAGCTGGGCGGTGGCGTCAAGCGTCATGGGTGCCTCCTTGGGTGGGTTGCGGGCGGTTTGCGAGCGGGTCGAGGGCGGGTCGATGGGGTCGATATGGAGCCGTCTCGGTGTCTGCGCGATGGTCGGCCGGCGAGACGGGGCGCCGGGGGGCTTCTGCGAGGCAGTGGTACGGAAGGCTCCGCCTCGACGTGGCCCCGGCGTCCGCGAGGCCGGGCTTCCAACGTGAAAGCCGAATCAGCTGGAGCAGCTCTCGCATTCCTCGACTTCGAGGGACTTGCTTCGAACATAGTAAATCGTCTTGACCCCGTGGCGCCATGCTTCGAGGTAGAGGTCGAGCACCTGGCGCATGGTGTAATCGTTGGTGATGTAGAGGTTCATCGATTGCGCCTGGTCGATATGGCGCTGGCGGACGCCGGCGGCTCGGACGCTCCACATCTGATCGATGAGATGCGCGGGCTTGTAATACCAGTACGTGGCGGGGGAGAGCTCGGGCGCGACGCGCGGCAGCATGCTGCCCTTCTTCTCTTCCAGGAAGAACTTCCGCATGACCGGGTCGATGCCGGCGGTGGTGCCGGAGAGAATCGAGGTCGAGCTGGTGGGGGCGACGGCGAGCAGATAGCCGTTGCGCATGCCCTGCGCGGCCACGCGATCCGCGAGCTCGCGCCAGGCCACGCCGGCGTAGCCGCGCTTTTCGAAGTACGCGCCGGTCTGCCAGTCGCTGCCTTCGAAGAGGCCGTAGGCGCCGCGCTCGGCGGCGAGGTCGCAGGAAGCCTCGATGGCATAGCGGTTGATGTCCTCGAAGACGCGGTCGACGAATTCGAGGTGCTGTTCGCTTTCCCAGGGGATGCCGTTGATCGCGAGCATATGGTGGTATCCGGAGACGCCCAGGCCGATCGCGCGGTAGCGCTTGGTGGTGATCTCGGCGTAGGGGAGCATGTAGTAGTTGAGGTCGATCACGTTGTCGAGCGCGCGGACCACGGTGCGCACGGTCTCGCGCAGCTTGGGTGCATCTGTCACGGGCAGGCGGCCGAGCGACAGGCTCGCCAGGTTGCATACGACGAAGTCGCCGGGGCGCGTGGTCTTGACCACCACGGTGTCTCCGTCCTCGGTCACGACCTCGGTCGAAACCTCCTCGATCGCGCTCATGTTCTGGGCGATCTCCGTGCACAGATTCGAGCAGTAGATGATGCCCGTCTGCGGATTGGGGTTCGCGCGGTTCACGGCGTCGCGGTTGAAGGTGAACGGCGTGCCGGTCTCGACGGCGCTCTTCAGGATGAGTCGGATAAGGTCCTTGATCGAGAGGGTGCGCTTGGGGATGCGCGGGTCGGCGATGCAGTCAAGGTAACGGCGCTCCCATTCCGCTCCGTAGTAGTCCTCCAGCGCGTAGCCCTTCACCGTGAGGATGTCGTGCGGGCACATGAGGTGCCAGGCCTGGTCGAGGTCCTCGTCGGCCATGCGCCAGAAGAGGTCGGGATAGCAGATGGCGGGGAAGACGTCGTGCGCCTTCATGCGGTCGTCGCCGTTGTTGGTGCGCAGCTGCAGGAATTCGGGCAGGTCGCGGTGCCAGGCATCGAGGTAGACCGCGACGGCGCCCTGGCGCATGCCGAGCTGGTCGACCGCGACGGCGGTATCGTTGATGACGCGGATCCACCGGATCACGCCGCCCGCGACGCCGGAGAAGCCTCGGATCGAACCGCCGGTCGCGCGGACCTTGCCGAGGTACATACCCATGCCGCCGCCGTATTTCGACACCTGCGCGAAGTTGTCGATGCTGCGGTAGATGCCGGTGAGGCTGTCGGGCACCGTGTCGATGAAGCAGCTCGAGAGCTGGTGGTAGGGCTTGCGGGCATTCGAGAGGGTCGGCGTCGCCATCGTGACCTCGAGGCGCGACAGCATGTCGTAGAAGCGCTTGACCCACTGCATGCGGTTGGTCTTTTCCCGGAGGGCCAGGTGGAGCGCGATGCCCAGGTACATCTCTTGCGGGCTCTCGAGCAGCTCGTGATCGTGCGAGCGGACGGTATAGCGTTTGAGCACGAGGTCGAGGCCGGCGTAGGTGAATAGCTCGTCGCGGGCGTCGTCGATGAACAGGCGGGCCTGGTCGATTTCGGCTCGCGAGTAGCCCTCGGGGATATAGGAACCGTACAGGCCCTCATCGGTGAGGTAGCGGATCTTGTCGTAGAGGGTGTGCAGTCCGAGCCGCGACTCGGTTTCGGCGAGCGCGCGGTGAGCGGAGAACGCGAGCAGGCGCCCGGCGACGAGCTCCCAGCGCGGCGCCTCCTGGGAGGTGAGCTCGACGGCAGCCTTGGTGAGCGACGCGAGGCGGTCCGCGACGGGCATGCCTGGCTTCGAGAACGATTGGAAGCGATGGTCGAGCTGCTCGAGGCTGTAGGCGGGCTCGGGGAAGTCGCGGGCGATGCGCTCGAAAACAGATGCGAGCGCGGGGTCCCCGACGCTGCGGGCGAGCGCTGCGCGCAGGTCGCGCTGTTCGGCGCGCTTGTGGCGGTACAGGATGTACGCCTTTGCCACATCATAGTGGCCGTGCTCCATGAGGGTCCGCTCCACCAGGTCCTGGATCTCCTCGACGCTGCAGGCGCCGCAGGCCGACATGGACGCCTCTACGGAAGAGAGCAGCGCGTCGAGCTGGTCGTCGGTTGCCTGCCGGGCGAGGTCCCCGAAGGCCCGCTGCATGGCGATGCGTATTTTGGCGCCATCGTACGCTTCGACGCGTCCGTCTCGCTTGGTTATCATGTCGCAGCCCACCGGGGCTTCGCCTGACGTGTTGTTGTGCATGGTGCGCATCCTTTCGGGTTGCGTGGCAAGGCGTTTCACATGGCTAACTATGCTACCAAAACCGTATCAATTAACGGAGGGGAAAGTCGCGCTCCTTGCAAGCGCGATATATGCGCTTGCCATCTCGCGCCCGCCGCGGGCGCGGGGCCGCGAGTTTGATAGAGTGTACGGTTATATCGATACGTTACGGCATGAACGGAGCGGACATGGAAAGACAATCCTTGAGCCCTCGGCAGTCGATCTTCGTGGGAATCACGCTCTTCTCGATGTTTTTCGGCGCGGGCAACCTCATCCTTCCGCCGTTGGTTGGCTTGCAGGCGGGTGCCGACGGCGTGCCCGCTATGGTGGGGTTTCTGGCAGCGGGGATTGGCTTGCCGGTGCTCGGTATCGTCGCCGTCGCGCTTGCCGGGACGATTCGCGACCTGGCATCGCGCGTGCACCCCGTGTTCGCAAGCGTGTTCGTAGCGGCGGTCTACCTGGCGATCGGTCCGTGCCTGGCGATTCCGCGCACCTCGTCGACATCCTTCGAGATGTTGCAGCCTCTGTTGCCGGCGGGCGTGTCGCTTAAGATGGGGCGCCTGGTGTTCTCCGTTCTCTTTTTCATCGCGGCCTATCTGCTCGCCATGCATCCCGGGCGCCTCACCCGGCTGCTCGGCCATGTGACGGGCCCTGCGCTCATCGCCCTGATCGTCGCAGTGACCGGTGCCGCCCTGTTCAATCCGGCTCCCGAGGGAATCGCGGCGGCGCAAGCATCGTATGCATCCGCCCCCGGCTTGCAGGGTTTCCTCGTGGGGTACCAGACTATGGACCTGCTCGCATCGCTGACGTTCGGTATCGTGATCGCCACGAACATCCGCGAGCTCGGTGTTACGAGCGATGCCGGCCTGACGCGCGAGGTCTCGCGCGCTGGATTGCTCGCCGGTATCCTCATGGCGCTCATCTATTGCGGACTGGCGGTCGTGGGCGCGAATCTCAGCGTGTCCGATCCCGGCCTCACGAACGGCGCCGCTATCTTGAGCGCTTCCGCCTCGATGCACTTCGGAACGATCGGTCTCGTGTTGGTGGCGGCCATCTTCTTGCTGGCGTGCCTCAACGTATGCATCGGACTCATCAGTTGCTGCGGGACGTATTTTGCCAGCGTGTTGCCGAAGGTCCCCTATAAGGTCTGGGCTCTTGGTTTCGCTGTTTTCTCCTGCGCGGTCTCGAACTTCGGCCTCGATGCCATTCTGACTTTCTCGGTTCCGCTGCTCAACGCGCTGTACCCCATCTCGATTGTGCTCGTACTCATGGGAATGCTCCACAAGGCATGCGATCGCGTGCCGCAGGTATGGCCGTGGGTCGTTGGCGCCGCGGCGCTGGTGAGCGTTGCGACCAGCGTCCGCGATGCGTTCCTTCCCGGCACGTGGTTGCCGTTCGATGCGATACCGCTGGCTTCATTCGGTATGGGATGGGTGATTCCTTCGTTGATCGGTGCGCTGGCCGGCATCGTGCATGCGCGACTCGCACGCGGGCGCGACGCGTCGTGAGGCCTGGTGGAGCGTGCTGCGCGGTCCGATTGACGCGCTGCGAGGGTAAGGGAGCGTGCGGCGCGGTCTGATGGGTGCGCGGCGAGGGAGGGGAGCGCGCGGCATCGCCTTTTCCGGCTTGAGGCAAATCGCTGCCCGTGCCTGAGGCACGTATGGGGGCGGTTTTGGCTGCGGTTTCGGGACCCGTGGCACTAAATGCTCAAAATGAGTCTTTTGCCTGTCCGGCTTCCCGTTTGTATAAACCGGAAGCCGGACATTCCTCCACAGAAGGGTATTATCTCGTGGTATATCGCCTTGTTAAGTAGGGGATGGATGCGAGTCGGCTCGTTCGGGGGCAAGATTCGAGTCTCGAAATGCGTGCAGGATCAATAATGCGGGTACCTTAAGGACTCAAAAGTGACATTTAATGCCACGGCGATTGCCTGCGTGAGATTGAAATTAAGTTAATCAACAACAGTGTAATAACTATATTCAGGAACAGCTTGATTCTATGCAGTTTGGCTGTGCTTACGGTTCTCAACAAACAAAATAGTCCGAAATCGGACATATGAAGCTGTCGTGTTCTCTTGCGAGGGCTCTTGTATGGAAGCCGGGCGTTCAGTAGGCTGGTCGATAACAAGCTAGTGGGGAGATAGCAACATGAATACCGAGATTGAGACGTCCGGGCTGGCGGAGTCGACTTCGTCGCTGCATGACGAGGGCGCGGGCGCGTCGGAGGGCGGCCTCCGCATGGAGGGTGCGGACGCGGCCGACGCGGGGCGAGGGGACGCCGGCCCGTTGCAGCTCGACGGGAGTTCGACGCAGCCGGCAGGTCCTCGCCGCCTGCAGCGCTTTTTCAAAAAACTGGGCATCGTGCTGCTGGGTGCGGCGATCTTTACGTTTGGCGTGCACAACATCCACGAGGTCACCGGCATCACCGAGGGCGGCGTCATCGGCTTCATGCTATTTTTGAACAAGTGGTTCGGAATCCCGTCCTCCATCGCGTCGCCGGTGCTCGACATCATATGCTATGCGGTGGCGCTCAAGCTGCTGGGCGGCAGGTTCCTGGGTTGGTCGGCTATCGCCACCGCCGCTGTTGCCGGCTTTTACCGTGTATGGGAGAGCTTTCCTCCCTTGCTGCCGGATTTCTCGGGGGATCCGCTCGTCGCCGCGGTGCTGGGCGGGTTATTCGTCGGCGTCGGCGTCGGGCTGGTGGTTCGCCAGGGCGGGTCTGCCGGCGGAGACGATGCGCTTGCCTTGTCGATCTCGAAGGTCACGGGCTGGCGGGTCGGCCGCTGCTATCTGTTTACAGACCTCTCCGTCCTGGCGCTCTCGTTGAGCTATATCCCGTTCGAGCGTATCGCTTGGTCGCTCGTCACCGTGACCATCTCGTCGGCGGTGATCGATATCGTCGGAGAGATCTCCTGGGATCACATCGAGGAGCTTGCGGAAGCCCTGCGGGAACGCCGTTTGCCGCGGTTGCAGGCGAGGGAGAGCCTTGATCCCTGCGAGGAGCGGACGGAATAGCGCATACGAGGCCGCAGCATCGGAGTAGAATGTGGCCGCCGCATCGGAGTAGAATCCTGATGCAGCAGTTTTCGAGCGAAGGAGCGTGCCGACCATGACGGAGATGGAAAAGATCGCGAGCTTTACCGTTGACCACCTGACGCTGGAGCCCGGCGTCTACGTATCCCGGGTCGATCGGGATCCGGCTACGGGCGCGGCGGTGACCACCTTCGACTTGCGTCTTACTGCCCCCAATCGTCAGCCGGTTATGAACACGGCGGAGCTGCACACCATCGAGCATCTGGGGGCCACCTATCTGCGCAACGATCCCGAGTGGTCCTCGCGCGTGGTGTATTTCGGGCCGATGGGTTGTCGCACGGGCTTCTACCTCGTCGTGTTCGGCGAGGTGTCGTCGAGCGATATTCTGCCCCTGGTGACGGGCCTCTTCGAGTTCGTGCGCGGGTTCGAGGGGGAGATCCCCGGCGCCCGTCCCGAGGAGTGCGGCAACTATCTGGACCAGAATCTGCCCATGGCGCGCTGGCTTGCCGGCCGCTACCTCGATGGGACGCTTCTTTGCGCGGATGAGGCGCATCTCGCGTACTAGAACGGCAAGCGCGCGGGGCGGCCCTGCGGCTCGCGGGGTTACTGCGGCGAATCGAGAAACTCCATGTCGTTGGGCGCCCCGGGAAAGCGATGCAGGCCGGGCGTGAGCTTGGTGTAGGGGATGGCGCTGGCGAGCGCGGCCATGTTGCTGTCCCAATCATGCGTGAACGCGCAGCAGAAGAGCACATCGAGCACGTATTGGACCGCGATGTGGCTGGCGAACTGGGCGATGCGGTCCTGGGGCCGTTCAAGGTCGCTGACGTAGAGGTAATGGCTGAGCGCGGGGTTGAGCCGCTGCGCCTGGGACGTGCCGATGAGCACACTCGGTACGTTTCGCTCGGTGAGGATGGGGACGATCGTGGACAGGTTGGGCCCCATGCCCGAGTACGAGATGAGGACGGACACGTCGCGCTCGGTCGATCCGAGCGCCGCCCATACCTGCCGCTCCAGATCGTCGTAGCACGTGGCGAAGAAGCCGCAGGAGAGCAGCCGGCCGCAAAACATCTGCGCGGGATAGAGGTTATGCGATTGCGTGTAGATGTTGATGTGCTCGGCGTTTGCGATGAGCGCGGCGACCTCGTCGATCGTTTCGGCGTCGAGCAGCGCGCGGGTATCGCGAAGCGTCGCATCGTAGAGGGTGGACATCCTGCCGAGCATCGCCGAGCCGTCGTCTTGCGGGGTGAAGGGGAAGTTGATGTTGAAGTCCCGGGGTTGTCCTTCGCGGAACGCCTCGGCGCGGGCGATCTCGATTTTGAGCTCCTTGAACCCTTCGAGACCGATCTTCTTGCAGAAGCGATGCACGCTCGGAATGGAGACGTGGGCGGCGCGGGCGAACTCCTTGATGCCGTAATCTTTAAGCCGATTCGCCATGGCGAGCGCCGTGGTGGCGACCTGCTGCTCGGTGGGCGTAAGGTTACGTGCGGTCTCGATGCGGTGCATAATATCCATCTCGCAACTCCAATGCAAGTTTGAGACAGGTGTCAAAACGTATCAACATATCGTTCCATGATAGCCCTTAGCTTGGAAAAGAAGTATCCGCTTGGCTGATATCCCTTGAGAACTCATTCGAATAATGGCAGGATACCAACCAGCACGGAGAGGTGCTCCAGGGTACGCCCGCACGCCCTCTTCGATGTCATTTCTTTTCTGTGAGTGAAGCGGGATCGTGTCCAAAGCCGGGGGGACTTTGAACGCGGCTCCGCTTACTCATATCTCGCACGGTCGCCTCGTCGGTCCGCTTGCGCCCGCAGTGCGATAAACGACAAAAGTACGGTATTCTTCCCTTGGAGATACAGGCGCTCGGCCGAGTCGCCATCGGGAAGAAGGGCGTTGCCATGCTGGATTCGTGCGGTGATCTAGCTCGATCTATCTTGGATAATATCGGCGGCCTCGATAATATCGAGAGCGTCGCGCATTGCTTCACCAGGGTTCGCTTCAAGTTGGTGGACGAGGGCCGGGCGGATACGGCTGCTATCGAGGCGCTTCCAGGCGTCCTCAAGGTGATACGGGCAAACGGCCAGTATCAGGTCGTGGTGGGGGATAAGGTCGACGAGGTATACGAGGCGGTGCTTGCGCACGGCGGCTTCGAGGAACGTCCTCCCGCCACTGCGGTCGAGAAGCCCATGGGGCTCGCTGCCCGCGCGATCGACCTGGTCTCCGGCATTTTCCAACCCATGATAGCGGCTTTCGCCGCCGCCGGCGTGATGAAGGGGCTCCTGGCGCTCATCGTGTTCACGGACGAATGGTTTTTCGCGGGGGCGTTCGCGGGGTCCGGCGCCTATGGGCTCTTGCACGCCGTGGCCGATGGCATGTTCTACTTCCTGCCGGTGGTGCTGGCGCTGACGGCGGCGAGGAAATTCAGGCTGAGCGAGTTCACCGCGCTCGGCATCGCGTTCTCGCTGGTGTATCCCGCGATGGCGGCGATGGCGGACGGCGAGGTCGTTGGCAGCGTCGAGCTGGGCCTCGCGGGTTCGTTCTCGTGGTGCGCGGATTTCTTCGGGCTGCCCCTCATTATGCCCGCAGGCGGCTACGCGGGTACGGTCGTTCCCATCGTGCTTATGGTTTGGTTTGCATCGAAGGTGGAAGCGTGGTGCAAGCGCTGGATGCCGCGGCCGCTCAAGCTGTTCTTCGTTCCCCTCGTCACTATGGTCGCCGCCGTCGTATCGGGGTATCTGGTGATCGGCCCCGCGGCGACGCTGGTGACGAATCTGATCGCTGCGCTGTTCCGGGGTTTGTTCGGACTTCCGGTGGTGGGCTCCGTCGTGGGCTGCACGCTGCTCGCCGGCCTTTGGATGTGCCTGGTCGCCTTCGGCTGCCACTGGAGTCTCATCCCCGTGGCGATCATGAACGTCAGCGTCGCGGGCTACGATCACATCCTCGCATCGGTGGTCGCGCATTCGTTTTCGCTCGGAGCGGTGGTCCTCGCGATGTATCTCAAAAACAGGGACGGCGAGTTCCGCGCCCTCGCAATGCCCGCCATGGTCTCGTCTTTCTTCTTTGGAATCACCGAGCCCGCGCTGTACGGCATCGCCTTGCCCGAACGGCGGGCGCTGCGAAACGCGTGCATCGGTTCCGCGGTCGGCGGGTTCGTCATCGGCTTGTCCGGAGCGGTCAGCTACATGTCGGGCGGGCTGGGCGTGTTCAACTGGCTTTCGTTCGTGGATCCGGGCGTGCTTGGCAACGGCGTCGCCCATCTTGTGTGGGCTGTCGTCGCCTCGCTCGCGGGGGCTGTGGTCGGCTTCATCCTGGAGTACGCGACGTATAGGCCGGCGCGCTAGGGCGCCAAAGCTGCGCGGGGCACCGTCGTCGGGAGGGCGCTGGTCTGCGCTGCGCGCCGTCGTCGGGAAGGGGTGCCGGGCTGCGCGGGGCGCTTCCGGGCGCGAGGCCGCGCGAGAATTTTGCTCGCGTCGGGCGCTCCATTCCGATGGAGCAACCGCTTGTGCCTATAATGGTGAACATTCGTACGCAAGCGGAAGGAGCGCCCATGGCACTCACCGAGACGGACGTGCGCGGCATTGCGGAATATGCGCGCATAGCCCTTACAGAAGAAGAGCTCGCCGATATGACGGCGTACATGAACGATGCGGTGGCGATGCTCGACCCCATCCTGCAGTACGCGGACGAGGACGTCGAGCCCACGTTCCATCCCATCGGCGACCTGTCGAACGTGATGCGCGGAGACGAGTCGGACGCCGCGCGCGCCCTGCCGATCGACGAGGCGCTCAAGGATGCCGCGAGCTCGCGCGGGCGCTCGTTCCGCGTTCCTTCCATTCTCGGAGAGGGAGGGGACCGATAATGCCGTCACTGGACCTTCTTTCCGCCCGTGAAATCGCCGAGGGCGTCGCTGCGGGCGAGTTCAGCGCGACCGAGGTCGCCCGCGCCGCACTCGATTCGATCGAGGCGCGCGATGCCGAGATCGGCGCATTCCTGCAGGTTTCCGCGGACCTTGCCCTCGATGCAGCGGCCCGGATCGACGCGGCCCGCGCCGCGGGCGAGACGCTGCCCCCGCTGGCGGGCGTGCCTTTGGCCATCAAGGACAACATGAACCTGGTGGGCACGCGCACCACGTGCGCGTCGCGCATGCTGGGCGATTATGAGAGCGTGTATACCGCCACGTGCGTCCAGCGCATGCTCGATGCCGGCTGCCTGCCCGTCGGCAAGGCGAATATGGACGAGTTCGCGTTCGGCTCCTCGACCGAGAGCTCCGCGTTCCACCCCACGAACAACCCGTGGGACGTCCAGCGCGTCCCGGGCGGCTCCTCGGGTGGATCCGCCGCCGCCGTTGCCTCCGGCGAGGCGACGCTGTCGCTTGGATCCGATACCGGTGGATCGATTCGCCAGCCTGCTTCCTTCTGCGGCGTCGTGGGCATGAAGCCCACCTACGGCGCGGTGTCCCGTTACGGCGTCGTCGCTTTCGGCAGCTCGCTCGACCAGGTCGGGCCGTTCGGCCGGACGGTTGAGGACGTCGCGCTCGCCATGAACGCGCTCGTGGGGGCGGGGCGCGACCCGTTCGACGGCACCTCGCAGGATTTCCCGGTGGATTTCTGCGAGCATCTGGAGGACGGCGTCGCGGGCAGGCGCATCGGCATCATCCCGGCGTTCATGGAGGCCGAGGGCCTGACATCCGAGGTTCGCAGCGCTATCGAGTCCGCCGCGGCCGCGCTCGAGGAGCAGGGCGCGCAGCTCGTCGAGGTCGACCTTCCGCATCTCGACGCCGCCATCGCCGCGTATTACGTCATCGGTCCGGCGGAGGCGTTCTCCAACCTGGCGCGCTTCGACGGCGTTCGCTACGGCTATCAGGAGGAGGGCTGCTCGAACCTGGCCGCCCAGAGCTCGCTGTCGCGCGCCCACGGTTTCGGCATGGAGGCGAAGCGCCGGCAGATGCTCGGCGCCTACTTGCTGTCGAGCGGCGTGTACGACACGTACTACTATGCGGCGCAGAAGGCACGCACCCTGATCACGCGCGATTACGCGAAGGCGTTCGAGAAGGTCGACGCGATCCTCATGCCCGCGGCCCCGCGCACCGCGTTCAAGCACGGCGAGATCTCCGATCCCACCCAGATGTACCTGTCCGATCTGTATACCATCTCGCTCAACATCGCCGGCAACGGTGGCATCTCCGTTCCGCTGGGTCTGGGCGAGGATTCCGGTCTGCCGGTGGCGGCGCAGCTGGTCGCACCCGCGTTCCACGATCGCGAGCTCATCACCTATGCTCGCGCGCTGGAGGTGCGCTTCGGCGCGTCGCCCGCCGCTCCCGCTTGTGCCCAGAAGGGGGGTGAGCTCGCATGAAGGAGCTCGCTGAAGTCCTGAAGGATTGGGAGGCCGTGATCGGCCTCGAGATTCATACCGAGCTCACGGCGCTCGACACCAAGATGTTCTGCGGCTGCAAGCTCAGCCACGATGACGAGCCCAATGCCAACGTGTGCCCGGTTTGCCTGGGGCTGCCGGGCGCCCTGCCGGTACCCAACAAGCGCGCGATCGAATCGATCGTGAAGGCCGGTCTGGCGACGAACTGCCGTATCCAGAAGCACTCGATGTTCTATCGCAAGCACTACTTCTATCCCGATATGGCGAAGAACTTCCAGACCACGCAGGGCCCCGTCGCATTCTGCATGCACGGGCATCTTGACCTGGAGGTGACGGGGCGCGGCGCGGCCGAGCGCCCTGCGTGCGCGTTCGGCGAGGGCGAGGCGCAGAGCCTGGCGAGCGCGAGCGCCAACGCTGTGGGGCTATCGGCGAGCATGAGCGAGCAGATGCCCGAGAGCTCCGCCCATATGGCGGGCTACGATGCGGACGAGCTCTTTCTCCCGCAGCGCCATGAGGACGGAAGCTACAGCGTGCCCATCCGCATCCTGCGCATCCATATGGAAGAGGACGCGGCTAAGATGAACCATCTGGGCGGCGAAGAGGGGCGCATCACCGCCGCCGCCGAGAGCCTGATCGACTACAACCGGTGCGGCACGCCGCTCATCGAGCTCGTCACCGAGCCCGATCTGCGCACGCCCGAGGAGGCGCGCCTCTTCATGGAGAAGCTGCGCCGCATCTTCCTCACCCTGGGTATCTCCGACTGCTCGATGGAGCACGGCTCCATGCGCTGCGACGGCAACGTGAGCCTGCGCCGCCGCGGTGAGACGCGTCTGGGGACCAAGACCGAGCTCAAGAACCTGAACAGCTTCAAGGCGCTGCACGACGGCCTCGCCTACGAGATCTGCCGCCAAGCCGAGGTGCTCGAGGAGGGCGGCATCATCTACCAGGAGACGCGCCACTGGGAGCCCAGTCGCAAGCGCACCGTGGTGATGCGCGTGAAGGAGACGGCCGACGACTACCGCCTGTTCCCGGATCCCGATCTGGCCCCGTTCGACTTGAGCGATGAGTTCATCGAGCATTGCGCGTCCGAGCTGCCCGAGCTTCCCGATGCGAAGCGCGACCGCTTCGAGGCCGATTTCGGCATCAAGCGCGCCGACGCCGAGCAGATCGCCGGCGATCCCGCGACCGCCGCTTTCTTCGAGCGGGCAGCCAAGGGGCTTGCGGGAAAGGCGGCGCAGGTCGTGGCGAACCTCATCGTCAACGAGATGGCGGGCTATCTCAAGGCGGCGGGCACGACGTTGGAGGCGAGCGGTATCGCTCCGGCGCAGGTCGCCTCGCTTGCCGAGCTCCTGGCAGAGGACGCCATCAGCTCCAACCAGGCGCACGAGGTCTTCGAGGTCATGGCGCAGAGCGGCGATGATCCCGAGAAGATCGTCGACGAGCGCGGCATGCGCCAGGTGAGCGATGCGGGCGCCCTGCAGCCCATCGTCGACGAGGTGCTGGCGAACTGCCCCGACCAGGCGCAGCAGTATCGCGACGGCAACCAGAAGGTCATTGGCTTCCTCGTGGGCCAGTGCATGAAGGCAAGCCGCGGCAGCGGAAACCCCAAGCTCTTCAACGAGCTGCTGCGCGCGAGCTTGTCGTAGATCCGAGTGGAATCCGCGCTGGCGGGCGGCGGGCGGCTGCGAGCATGCTGCCCGCTTCATGCCGCCGCGAGCTCGCTGCCCGCTTCATGCCGCTGCGAGCTTGCTGCCCACTCCATGCCGCTGCGGACTGCTTTCCTTCTTGCGCGCCAGGGGGCGTATTGCCTGCCGGCGTGTTTAGCGAAGGGTCAAACGTGGTAGAATACGTAACCCAGCCGTTATCTGCGATGACGGCGCGTACTTTGACAGGTCGATGCATGCGCGGCGCAAATGTCGCGATGCCCAGACCTCTCGCATGAGGGGGCGACTGGTTTCGACGCGATAGCTCTGAGAGAGGAAGCAAGCCGTGGTCTCCTCGCCCACGTTAAACTGGGGTACCGTCAAAATGAATTGACAACAATAATTTCTCTGGGCAGTATGCCCTCGCCGCTTAATTAACTAGCGGCGCGTCAATCCGGGGATTTCCCCGACTCCGGGGCGACGTCATTTTAGGGGAATGCTCCCGCGCACGTAGTCGGTATGGCGCGGGCTAAGATCGAACCAACTAGGAACCTGCGAGCGCGTCGCCGCGCGCAACGGCTCCGAATCTAAATCGGCGACTGAGCTTGGAGATGCCGATCAGGGAGCTTTCGTGGACCGGAGTTCGATTCTCCGCGCCTCCACCAACCGTTACAGCAGGTAGATATGCGTATCTACCTGCTTTTTTATTCAGTATCTAGCCCGTGGAAAGCCGAATCCCGTGCAGGGTGCGGTGCTGCGTCCTATGCGAAGCGTGAAGGACGAATTTCGTGCAGTTCGAGGCAGCGAGCGGATTTCGTGCACCTTGAGGCAGCGAGAAGCGGCGTTTTGCGGACTTAGCTGCCTCGAGCCGCTCCAAACGCCTTCGCTGCCTCGAACTGCTCCAAATTCGCCGCCGTGCTCGCTGCCTCGAACTGCTCCAAATCCGCCCGCCGTGCTCGCTGGCCCGGGCCGCTCCAAATTCGCCCGCCGTGCTCGCTGCCCCGGGCCGCTCCAAACGACTTCGCTGCTTTGAATTGTTACAGGCTGTTTAATACTTTAATACACTAAAGTAAACAAAAGTGCCGAGGCCGGTGGCCACGGGGGCGAGCAGCAATAATGCAATGACGCGACACTTTAGCGTAGTGCACTGTTATCTGTGCGGAATCGCTATGCGCGAGTCGTATTACCGGGTCTTACTGCGAAAAGGCGGGGGATAACATGTCTATCAATGCAGAGATTTCGAGAAGGCGTTTCATCGAGGCCATGGGCGCTGTCAGCGCTTTGGGCGCGCTGGGCCTTGCCGGTTGCGGCAGCCAGCGCGCAAGCGAGGCAGGCTCGGGCTCCAAGACTGCTTCGGGCGTCGCCGATACCATCACGTTCGCTCAGGGCGCAGACCCCCGTGGCCTGGATCCTGCATATGTGGACGATGGCGAGTCCGCGAAGATCATGTGCAACATCTACGACACGCTGCTCCGATACGATACGGAGACGTGCGAGGTGGTGGCCGGCCTTTCCCAGATGCCCGAGATCTCCGATGACGGCCTCACCTATACCTTCAAGCTGCAGGAGGGCGTCAAGTTCCACGACGGCACCGACTGCGATGCCGAGGCGGTCAAAGCCTCTATCGAGCGCCAGCTCGAGCCGAACCGCACCGAGGACATGCCGTATGCCAGCTTCGTCTTCGGCGCCGAGGATTCCGGCACCGGTATCGAGTCGATGGAGACGCCGGATGCGACCACGCTGGTGATCAGGCTCCGCGCGGCCTCGACTCCGTTCGTCAAGAACATGGCGATGGCCCTGGCAGCTCCCGTGGTCGCCCCCTCCGCCTTCGAAGCGGGTAGCTCGAATGAGCAGCCGATTGGCTCCGGCCCCTATAAGTTCGTGTCCTGGTCCAAGGGCGAGAACGTGGTCCTCGAGGCGAATGAGGACTACTGGGACAAGGAGAGCGCGCCCAAGACCAAGAACGTGGTCTTCCGCTTCATCGCCGAGAACTCCAGCCGCGTGACCGCCCTCACCAACGGCGAGGTCGACATCATCGACGGCATCGACGCCTCCGTGGTCGATACCATCACCCAGGGCGGCTGCGAGCTGTTCGACGAGGACGGCATGAACATCAACTACATGGCCTTCCGTAACGACAACAGCCAGTTCACCACCGTCGAGGCGCGCCGCGCGTTCTGCCAGGCGGTCAATGTTGAGGAGATGGTCAAGAGCCTGTACGGCGACTACGCCGGCGTCGCGACCTCCGTCATGCCGCTGTGGATGGCGCCCTATGCCGAAAAGGTCACGCGCACCGCATATGATCCCGATGCCGCCAAGGCCGCGTTTGCCGAGCTCGGCATCACCAGCTGCACCATGCTTACCTACACCAACCCGCGTCCCTACAACTCCATCGGCGGCCAGGCCCTCGCCGAGGCCATCCAGGGGTACCTGGCGAAGGTGGGCGTGGATATGGAGATCGTCTCCTATGACTGGACCACGTACAAGACCAAGGTCGAGACGGATGCCTTCGATGTCTGCCTCTATGGCTGGGTTGGCGACAACGGCGACCCCGACAACTTCATGAATCTGCTTTCGGATGAGAACGTCTCCATGAACGTCGGGCGCTTCCGCAGCGAAGAGTACAACGCGTTGATCCAGAAGGGCCTCGAGACCGTTGATGGCGACGAGCGCGACGATATCTACCTGCAGTGCGAGCAGATGGTCGCAGACCAAATGCCTTGGATGCTCATCAGCCACTCCAAGAATCTCGCGGGCTACAGCCCCAAGGTCAAGGGATTCTTCTATCACCCCACCGGAGTCGTTCACATGGAAGGCGTGACCAAGTCCGCATAGCGCCCGTTCGGCGATGCGTCGCGAGCCGTGCAGCGGGGCGGGACGAGTTCCTGCCCCGCTGCTTTTGCCCGCTGGCGCCGAGCCGTAGGTTAGAAAGGAGGGGCCTCCATGCTGAAATATATCGTCAAGCGCATGCTGCAGGCTATCCCCGTGTTGCTGGGCGTCTCGGTCATCGTCTTCCTCATCATGAGGGTGTTCTCGGCCGATCCGGCGCCGGTGGTGCTGGGTCAGCATGCGACTCCCGAGGCCATGCAGGCATGGCGCGATGCGCAGGGTTTGAACGATCCCATCATCGTCCAGTACTTCGATTTTCTGTTCGGGGCCATTCGCGGCGACCTGGGCGAGAGCTACTACACGCACGCTCCCGTGCTGCAGGAGCTGATGGCCCGATTTCCGGCGACCGTCGAGCTCGCGCTCGTGGCGATCGTGATCGCAGCCGTGGCGGGCGTCGCCCTGGGCGTGCTGTCTGCGACCCATAAGAACACCGCGATCGACGGCATCGCGACCGTCCTCGCTCTGGTGGGCGTCTCGATGCCCATCTTCTGGCTGGGCGTCTTGCTGATCATCCTGTTCGCCGGCGTGCTTCACGTGCTGCCCAGCTCGGGCCGTATCGACCCGCTGCTCCAGCCCGTGGGCGGGACGGGCCTCTATCTGCTCGACACCTTGCTGTCCGGCGATTTCGAGGCGTTCGGCGACGCCTTGAGCCATATCATCCTGCCGGCTCTGGCGCTTTCCATGTATTCCATGGCGGTTATCACCCGCATGACGCGCTCGAGCATGCTGGAGACGCTGAACGAGGATTATGTCCGCACCGCGCGCGCCAAGGGCCTCAAGGTCGGCCGCGTGCATCGCCATCATGCGCTGCGTTGCGCCATGCTGCCCGTCACCACGGTCATCGGCCTGCAGCTGGGAAGCCTTTTGGGTGGCGCCATGCTGACCGAGACGGTGTTCGCTTGGCCGGGCCTCGGCAAGTACGTGGTCGATTGCATCCTGAAGTCCGATTTTCCCGTCGTGCAGGGTGCCGTGCTGTTGATCGGCGTGATCTTCATCGTGATCAACCTGGTTGTCGACGTGGTTTACGCCTATCTTGATCCTCGAATCTCGTATGCAAAGGAAGAGGGGTGATCCGCATGGCTGCCGCCGTTATGCACAACGACGCTCCCGCTCAGGAGGAGCGGGGTGTCGAAAAGACCGAATCGCTGTGGAAGGACGTGTGGTACGCGCTGCGTCAGAATGTCCCCGCCATGGTGAGCCTGGGCGTCATCATCGCGCTCGCGCTCGTCGCGATCATCACGTTCATCGCGCCCCAGATCCTGCCGTATGATCCCTATCAGCAGGACCTGTCCGCATCGTTTCAGGGTCCCAGCGCCGCGCACTGGTTCGGCACCGACCAGCAGGGTCGCGATATCTTCTGCCGTGTGCTCATCGGTAGCCAGATCTCGCTGACCGTGGGATTGCTGTCCGTTGCGATATCGCTGACCATCGGCGTCACCCTCGGCGCGCTCGCCGGCTACAAGGGCGGCGCGCTCGACACCGTCATCATGCGCGTCATGGACATGATGCTCGCCATCCCGTCGATCTTGCTGGCCATCGCCTTCATGGCGGCATTGGGGCGCGGCATCGACAAGGCGATCATCGCGATCGGCTTCGTCTCCATTCCCGAGTACGCGCGCATCGTGCGCAGCCAGGTGCTGTCGGTCAAGCAGTCCGATTACGTGGCCGCCGCGCGCGTGATCGGCGATTCCGATGCGCTCATCATCTTCCGCCACGTGCTGCCTAACGTCATGCCCTCCATCATCGTCCGTGCCACGCTGGGCATCTCCAGCGCCATCCTGGATGCGGCGGCCCTGGGCTTCCTGGGCCTGGGCGTCCAGCCCCCGGCAGCCGAGTGGGGCGATATGCTGGGCCGCGGCCGCAACTACATCTTCGCGGCCCCGCACGCGATGATCTTCCCTGGTCTGGCCATCACCGTGACCGTCCTCGCCTTCAACCTGCTCGGCGACGGCATCCGCGATGCGTTCGACCCCAAGTCTAGGAACCGGTGATCATATGGCAATGCTAGAGGTGCACGACCTGGTGACCGAGTTCCCCACCCGCAAGGGCGTGGTACGCGCGGTCAACGGTGTCACGTTCGATCTCGACCGAGGTGAGATCCTGGCCGTGGTGGGCGAGTCCGGTTCGGGCAAGAGCGTCACGTCGCTGTCCATTATGGGCTTGCTGCAGAAACCCGGCCACGTCGCCGGCGGATCCATCACCTTTGATGGGAAGGACCTGCTCTCCCTCTCCGAATCCGAGATGGAGCAGGTACGCGGGGGAAACATCTCCATGATCTTCCAAGAGCCCATGACCAGCTTGAATCCGGTCTACCGCGTGGGCGACCAGATCGTCGAGGCCATCCAGGCACATGAGGACGTGGATAAGAAGGAGGCGTGGGCCCGCGCGGTCGAGATGCTGCGCTTGGTAGGCATCCCCAGCCCCGAGGACCGAGCGCGCGACTACCCGCACCAGATGTCCGGCGGTATGCGCCAGCGCGTCATGATCGCCATGGCGCTCTCGTGCAACCCCAAGGTGCTCATCGCGGACGAGCCCACCACGGCGCTCGACGTGACCATCCAGGCGCAGATCCTCGAGCTCATCTATAAGCTGCGCAGCGAGTTCAACATGGCCGTGCTGCTTATCACCCATGACCTGGGGGTCGTGTCCGAAGTGGCTGACCGCGTGGTGGTCATGTATTGCGGTCAGGTGGTCGAGGAGGGCGAGAAGTTCGAGCTGTTCGAGCATCCGCTGCATCCGTACACGCTGGGTCTCCTTCGGTCGATTCCGCGGCTGGAGGAGCAGAATCCCGGTCGCCTCTACATGATCAAGGGGTCGGTTCCCAATCCGCTCGACATGCCCGCGGGTTGCCCGTTCTCAGATCGCTGCGAGCGCTGCAGCGAGCGCTGCCGCGCCGAGGCCCCGCAGCTCAAGCAGCTGCCAGGCACCAAGCGCAAAGTGCGCTGCCATCTGTATGACGATGAGAGCGAGGTCGTCGAGGCGGTAGAGGCCACGGAGGCGGCGCATCGCGTGAAGGCGGAGCTCGAGGCGCAGGAGCGAGAGATCATCAACCAGAGCGCGCGGGCGCGGCGCCGCGCGTCCGCATCACCCGAGGAGGCGCGATAAGATGGGCCGGGAGCAAGCAAACAACCTCATCGAGGTGCAGCACCTCGCCAAGAGCTTCGTTGCCGACACGGACTTCTTCGGCCGGCCGACCTCCTTCGTCCAGGCGGTAGACGACGTGAGCTTCACCATTCGCCGCGGCGAGGCCTTCGGCCTGGTCGGAGAATCCGGCTGCGGCAAGACCACGATCGGCAAGATGATCTGCGGCCTGCTCAAACCTACCAGCGGCAAAATCCTCTTCGAGGGTCGCGATATCACCGCGCTGGGCCCGCGGGAGCGCCGTGCGATGTGCCGCGATATCCAGCTGGTGTTCCAAGATCCCTATGCGAGCTTGAATCCGCGCATGACCATCGGCAAGATCATCGCCGAGCCCATCCTCACCAACAAGATCCTGCCGAAGGAGCAAGTCGATGACCGGGTGGACGAGCTGCTCGAGCTGGTCGGCCTCGCCCCGTACATGAAGAACCGCTATCCGCATGAGTTCTCGGGCGGCCAGCGACAGCGTGTGGGCATCGCCCGCGCGCTCGCGCTCGAACCGAAGCTGATCGTCTGCGACGAGCCCGTTTCGGCCCTCGACGTCTCCATTCAGGCTCAGGTGCTCAATCTGCTGGACGATCTAAAGGAGCAGCTGGGGCTCACGTACCTGTTCATCGCGCACGGCTTGAACGTCGTGAAGCATATCTCCGACCGCGTGGGCGTGATGTACCTGGGGCGCATGATGGAGATCGCGCCGAAGGAGAGCCTCTACACGGAGCCGTTGTGCCCCTACACCCAGGCGCTCCTGTCGGCTATTCCCAGCCCCGACCCCAAGCTGCAGCGCCGCCGTATCATCTTGGAGGGCGATGTGCCGAGCCCCATCGACCCGCCGGCGGGATGCCGCTTTGCGAGCCGGTGCTTCGCCAAGGTCGGTGCCTGCGACGTGAGCGCACCCGAGCAGCGCGAGGTGCTTCCGGACCACGTGTGCGCGTGCCATCGCTACGAGACCGTTCCGACCGAGCGCGCGCGTGCGCTGTCCCTGGAGATTCAACACGATGCGGCGCGTCCGAGCTATGGTCGCGGCACCGACCTTATAAACGACGACCCGGTCGTGACGCCCGACGCGTAGCGCCGTCCTCCCTTCTTGCATCCCCTGGCGCGACCGACCGCCATCCCGTTCGCGCCCTTGGAGATGGCCCCGTCTGCTATCGGGGGTCCGGTCCCACGTCGAGTTTCGGCTGGGCTGCTGGAAATCCGATAGCGGATGGGGCTTTATTTGTTAGAGCGGACGTGTTTGGGCGGGAAGGTTTGCTTGCGGGCGTTTTGTGGTAGAAGAGCAAGAGTCGCCTGCGCGAAGGGCGCGGGCGCATTTGCCGTCGAAGAAGGGACGTCGCCATGGATGCTCAGCAGAAGGCCGCCAACGCGGGAAAAGTCGCCCTGGTGCTTGAAGGCGGGAGCTTCCGCTGCCAGTTTACGGCCGGCGTGCTCGACGTGTTCATGGAGCACGGCGTCGAGTTCGCTGCGTGCTATGGCGTTTCCGCCGGTGCGCTGAGCGGTATGAATTTCAAATCGCATCAGGTCGGGCGCGTGAACCGCGTAAACCTGGCGTACTGCAACGATGGCAACTACATCGGTGCGAAGTCGCTGGCGACGAGCGGCAGCATCGTGGGCTACGATTTTCTGCTCAACGACATCCAGGACCGCATCGATCCGTTTGACAACGAGTCGTTCGAAGCGAATCCCATGAGGCTCATCGCCGTGGCGACCGATGTGGTGTTCGGCACGGCGGCATATCTTCCCGTGGAAAACGCGGTGCTTGATGTCGACGTGCTGCGCGCGACAACCTCGCTTCCGCTGGTCACCCAGTCGGTCGAGATCGACGGAGACCTCTATCAGGACGGCGGCGTGGCGGACTCCGTGCCCATCGAGCACGTTCTCGAAGAGGCCGGGTTCGACCGCGCGGTGGTCGTCCTCACGCAGGATCGCTCATATGTGAAGGGTCCCTATGACCTCATGGCGCCGGCGCGGGCTCGATACGGCGCCTATCCGTATTTCCTCGATGCGCTGGAGAACCGCCATGAGCGCTACAACGCGCAGCGCGAGCACATCTGGGAGTACGAGCGCCAGGGGCGGGCGCTCGTGGTGGCCCCGCCGGCGCCGGTCGAGATCGGCCATATCGAGCACGATCCCACCAAATTGCTGGCGCTCTACATCCAGGGCAGGCAAGAGGGAAGGCGCTTGCTCGACGACGTGCGCTCGTTTCTCGCGTAGGGCCGTGAGGCGCTCCGGCGCTACGCGGCCAAATCGTGTTTCATCTGTGCAGAAACTCTGGTAGACAGCCGAAAAAACGTTGACTCATCGCATGTAAGCGGTATACTCGACAGGTTACTTTGCAGAGCCCCGTGAAACTCTGTTAAGACACGTACTGTACATGGAGGAGTCAAGTGATTCAGAAGTCGACTCACTACGCCAAGCAGGGTGAGGTTTCCCGTAACTGGGTCCTCATCGACGCCGAGGGCGCAATCCTGGGCCGCCTTGCCACCCAGATCGCAGCGATTCTGCGCGGTAAGACCAAGCCCCAGTTCACGCCCAACTCTGACTGCGGTGACTTTGTGGTTGTCATCAATGCCGATAAGGTCCAGCTTAGCGGCAACAAGGCCGATCACAAGGTTTACTACCGTCACACCGGCTACAATGGCGGCCTCAAGGCCGAGAGCTTCCGCCAGGCCATGGAGAAGCACCCCGAGCAGGTCATCGAGCGCGCCGTCCGCGGCATGCTCCCCAAGACCACGCTTGGTCGTCAGCAGCTCAAGAAGCTCAAGGTCTACGCTGGCGCAGAGCACCCGCATGCTGCCCAGAACCCCGTTAAGATTGACCTGGAGGCTTAAAGATGGCTGAGAACACCGTTGTTTACTACGGCACCGGCCGTCGCAAGAACGCCGTTGCTCGTGTCCGTATCGTCCCCGGCACCGGCAAGGTGACCATCAACAAGCGTGATGCTGCCGAGTACTTCGGCCGTCAGCAGCTCCTCGATGGCGCCCTGGCCCCCTTCAAGGTTACCGACACCCTCGGTTCCTTTGACGTCATCGCCCTGTGCGATGGTGGCGGCATCTCCGGTCAGGCCGGCGCCCTTCGTCTCGGCATTGCTCGCGCTCTCCTGAACGCCGGCGATTATCGTGCCGACCTCAAGCGCGCTGGTTTCCTTACCCGCGACGCCCGCGTCGTCGAGCGCAAGAAGTTCGGTCTCAAGAAGGCCCGCCGCGCTCCGCAGTTCTCCAAGCGCTAATTCTTCTCCAGAAGATACACGCTTCGACGGGATCCACCCATTACGGTGGGTCCCGTTTTTCTATCTCTCCTAGCAGGTTTGAGTGGATTTGTATAGCTTTCGGACGTGCTCGTCTTGCGCTAGGATAGAGGTATCTGCCAATACGGTCTCTGCACGGGTGATCGAGGGAGAAGAATGTTCAGTAGGCTTTTCAAGTCGTTTGGCATGCATGCGCGGGGAAGTGTTTTGCGCTCGCCGCTTGCGGGCAACGTCAAGCCCCTGTCCGAGGTCAAGGATCAGACGTTTGCGCTCGGCCTCTTGGGAGAGGGCGTTGCGATCGATCCGACGGGCAATCGCGTCGTCGCTCCGTCCGATGCTAAGGTGGAGGCGATCTTTCCCACCGGCCATGCGGTCGCGTTGAAGACAAAAGATGGCTTCGATGTGCTCATTCACGTGGGTTTGGAGACGTACAATCTTGAAGGGCGTCATTTTTCGGTGAAGGCGGAACCGGGCGATAGCGTTGCCACCGGGGATGTCCTTATCGAGTTCGACCGCGAGGCGATCATCGCCGAGGGATATGACATCACCGTTTTGGTGCTCATTCGCAACGCCGCAGAATTTGCAAGCCTAAAGGGCAGCGTGGGTGAACATGTTGCCGAGCTTGACCAGTTGATTGCCGTAAAGAGTCGGTAATCCACGATCCAGGAAAGGGGTCACTATGATCAGGATCGTTCGTGCTCGTGACTACGAGGATATGAGCCGCAAGGCTGCGGGCATCATCGCTTCGCAGGTAATCCTCAAGCCTAACTGCGTGCTTGGCCTCGCTACGGGCTCCACGCCCATCGGAACCTATAAGCTCCTCGTCGAGGGCTATAAGAACGGCGACCTGGATTTCTCGCAGGTCTCCAGCTATAACCTCGATGAGTATCGCGGTCTCACCCATGACGATCCGCAGAGCTATCACTACTTCATGAACGAGAATCTCTTCAAGCACGTGAACATCGATCTTGATGCTACCCACGTGCCCGATGGCGCTAATCCCGATGCGGACGCCGCGTGTGCCGAGTACGACGCCATGGTCGCTGCCGCCGGCTATCCCGATCTGCAGCTGCTGGGTATCGGCAACAACGGCCACATCGGCTTCAACGAGCCTGCCGACGCGTTCTCCAAGGGCACGCACTGCGTCGACCTTACCGAGAGCACCATTCAGGCCAACAGCCGTCTCTTCGAGAAGATCGAGGATGTTCCCCGTCAGGCGTACACCATGGGTACCCATACGATCATGAACGCGCGCAGCATCCTCGTTGTCGCCAACGGCGCTGCCAAGGCTCAGGCGGTGTACGACATGTGCTATGGTCCCATTTCCCCCGCTTGCCCTGCTTCCATTCTTCAGCTTCACGGCAACGTTACCCTCGTTGCCGACGAGGAGGCACTCGCTCTGTGCAAGTAGGATGCCATTGCGATCGCAAGTAGGTCGCTTCTGAGCGCTTCTGATAAGCCGCCCGGTTGTTGCAGCCGGGCGGCTTTTTGTATAACGATATTCTTTCACGATGGAACGTCACGTTGTTGAACGGTTGATTTCTACTAGTGTCCCTAACAATTTCCTTACTTGTTTCAAACAGATAGAAATAAATATAAAACACTAATGATGTAGCACAAAACATGTGAAATACGGCAGTAAATCGGAGAGTGATCGACGATATTCCGTCAATGAACCTCGCGTGTCAAGCATGGTTGATGTTGCTAGGATTGTATGCGGGAAATGCATCAAGCTATCAAAAAGGATAGAACTGGTGCATAACGTGTGTCGTACAAATCAATCGCTGTCTCCTTACAGCTCAGGCGAACGATTCAAGATTGCAAACGCTGCTGCGCTTTGTTCGCCCTACCGTGTAGGGGTGCACGCGAGAGGATTGGGGGAAGGGATGAACGTGAGATCAGTCCGAGAAGAGGAACGGGAGCAAGAAACGTATGGGTCCGAGCGCGTCGGAGCTTCGGCGGATCGCGGGGATTATCTCGTTATGCGCGGAGACCATGTGCGCGAGATGCTGGGGCATATGAACGCCGAGGGCATCGTTTTCCTTTGCGCGCCGGATGGATTCGGAAAGACATCGTTGCTGGTGCAATGTGCGGCGGTTCTGCGGGATAACCCGTCTGTTGGGGACATCGACCTGAGAGATGGGTCCGGTTTGGACCCCGAGGGCCTCTGCAGGGTGCTCGACGATTGCGCGGTACGGCTGAAACCCCTTCCCGCACCCTACGTGCTACTGGACGGACTTCCAGCGCTGGACAAGGCGCAGGTTCAGGCGGTGGCGAACCGCTTGAGGTCCATGCGCGACGAGGGTATGAAGATCGCCATCGCGTGCACGCCATCGAGTGGCAACCTGATTCGAGCGATCGGCGATTCGGCTAAATGCGGCGCGCCGTTCCTGTTCGTTCGTCCAAGGGAATACGCGGCATGGGCAAAGGTGTACAACATCGCGCCCACGGTTGATGTATACGGCTTGACACGCGGCATCCCGGCGCTCGTCGCCGCTGTTCGGGGGCGGGCCGATCGTCGTGAGGAGCTCGGAGAACTCGAGCGGGCGGTGATCGATCTATATCGCACCACGCTATCGGTTCTCGAGGAACGCAAGGATCCGCTTGCCGTTCTGCTCTCCTTCATGATCATGCTCGGGCGCGGTTCGCTCCAGGAGTTCGAACGGTGCGGGATGAGCGTCAACGTGGAGCTGCTCGCCAGGTTGCAAAGAGTGTATCCGGTTGTGAACTATGACGCGGAACGGCGTGAATTCAGGTGTCTGGGAACCGAAGAAGGGGTCTTGTCCCTGATTCGACGCGAGATCGTGACGAAGAATCGGCAATTTGGAATGAAATCGGTCCGCGTGCTCATGAAATCGAAACGGGTCGACGCGGCGGTATCGCTCATGGAGCACGTCTGCGATGCCCCGGAGTGCATCCAGGTGCTGTCGCAGTTTCCCGTGTTGTTTTCCATGCATGGACATGCCCGGTTTGTCCGGAGCGTGATATCGAAGATGGATGGCGAGCAGCTTGCCCGCATGGATGTCGCGGTTGCGCTTGCGGGATGGCTTGCAGGCCTGTTTACCGGAGAGTACCGACTGGCGCGGGCGATGGCTTCGGAGCTTCGGCAGAGGGCGAATGAAATCGGCTCGTCCATCGATTACGAGGACTGGCTGGTCGCCGTTAGGGCATCGGGTATGTGGGCGGACTGCAAGGCGGTGCACTTGCCCGAGGTTATGGATGTGTATAAGCAGGACGGGCTTGTATATGAGGCAGAGGTTCTAAGCAGGCATCTGACGCGAATCGAAGGCGTGTTGTGCGAATCGGAGGCGAAGGCCCGCGTGCCGTTCTGCGATGCGAGGCGGGATGAGGATGAAGTCGTTGTAGCGTCGATCATCGAGTTTTTGGACAGGGTACTATTGGGGGCTCTGTGTACCGGCGAAGGGGAGGGGATGGCCGCTGATGAACGGTTGAACGACATTGTCCAGAAGCTCACTGCAAGGGGGATGGCCGCCCTTGCGGTCCGTGCGAGGGCGGTCGCTTCGATCAACCGTTTGATGAACGGTCGCCCGATCGTGGACGAGCGAGCCTTTTCGGATGCGTCGCGGGTGGCGGTTCGCGAATCGAATCTCGACGGGCAGCTCTTCATGCTGTTGCTGGAGGGTTGGCAGTTCCTTATGCTGGGGCAATACCTCAACGCAGGATTTCGCGCCCAGCAGGTGCAGAAGCTTGCAGATGGCAGCAGGACCTATCTCGTGGGCTGGGCGGAGGTGCTGGAGCGGATTTCAAAATTGAGGACGGACGCGCGCCTTACGATCCGGGAGGAGGCGGAGCAATACGACCTTGGATGTGATGCCAAGACCGCTTCGAAGGCTTGGGCGGTTGCGCTGCACCTATCGGTCGCGCGCTTCGATGCGGACCTGGCGGCATGGTTCTCCATCAATCGCGAGCTCCTGTTGTCCGATGCGTTCGTCATGAGGGCGCGGCTGGCCTTGTACGCCCTGGGAGACCGGGTGGAATCAATTCGGCGATTGCTGCCGCAAAGCCTCTCCGCTCGTTACGAGCTGGAGGACGGACTTCCCAAGGTGGCTCCATCGGGATGTAGGTCGACCGAGCTGAAGGAATGCATGGCTGAAGCCGATCTGGTCTGCATCAATCTGTTCGGCGGATTCCATGTGACGCAGGATGGGCATACCTTGACGGCTGATATCTGGAAGCGCCGGAAAGCATCGATTCTGACTGCACGCCTGGCGCTGGCGGGGCAGGGCTTCGTGAGCAAGACCGTTTTAACGAATGAGCTCTGGCCCGGTGTCGAGCCGCGAAAGGCGCGGCAAAGCCTCTATGTGAACATGACGGCGATGAGGCGGGCATTTGGGCAGTCGGACAGAGGACCCCAATATGTGGTTACCCAGGCAGACGGCGTGGGTTTGAATACAGAGCATGTGCAAACGGATCTCATGAGGTTCGACGCGCTCGCAAAGGAGATCCTGATCAAAAGGACAGGAGTGTCCCTGAGGCAGGTGGTTGATGCCTGCTTGAGGCTGGAAGAGGTCTACAAGGGCCCCTTGTTCGTGCCTGATTGCGGTGACACGCGCTACTTCGTTCGTATGAGGCGGGCGTACCAATCGAAGTTTATAGACTGCATGGTGCGGGGCATCGATGCGGCGATTGAGGAAAACGACCTGCTGTCCGCGTCTTGGCTGTCGAACGCGGCGATCAGGCAGGAACCGACGCGCGAGGATGTGATTAGGCGCGCGATGACGGTTATGGATCGAGAGGGAAGAAGGCGCGAGATCGTGGAACTGTACCAGAGCCACCTGCATTACGTACGACAAGAGCTCCATGCGCAGCCGGAACGCGAAACGCAGGAGCTCTATGCAAAGATCATTAAGGAGAATGAGGACCGAGTGCTTATCTAAGCTCGTACCGCTGGGCTACTGAAGCACGATCTTATCGATATCGTCACGGCTGCTTTCGCGGTAGATGGCGAAGCGATGGCCGATAACCTGCACGACCTCGGCATTGGTGCGCTCGGCAAGGAGGTTCGCCGCCTCGCGGGCCTCGAGGGTGCTGCCGTCTTGGACGGCGCACTTGATGAGCTCGCGGGCCTCGAGCGCCGCCTCGGTTTCCTTTACGAGGGAATCGGTGATATCGGATTTACCGATGTGGATGATGGGGTTGAGGTGGTGCGCAAGGCTGCGGAGCTGACGGATGTTCTTGCCTGAAAGAGCCATGGATGGGCGCTCGCTTTCTGGATTGATGAAAATGACTGATTTAACACCTTATCGCAGGCTGGAGGCTATACATAGGATTTGGCAGCAGTTCTCAAAGAATGCGCAAGCGCAGGGCATGGGAGGGAGGTGTCGTCGGATGGCTGCGGAAATGCGCAGAATTCGGCGACTGCCGACGACGTGGCGTGCGAAGGAGCAGGTGGTGAGAGGCCAGGGTTTCTGAAGGGGCTGCGCGTCAGGCAACGGGGTTCCAGGAAATGAAGGCCCAGGTGACCGTTCGGATGTGGTCGAGCATGAGGCCGCCCTGGGGCTTTCCCTTGCTTCCGGGCTCGCCGGCGTGGGGGTTGGGAACGAGGTGGTTTTCGAGATACAGCTGAAGGCGGGCTATGGTGGATTTCTCCGGTTGGTCGAGCATTCGGCTGCAGGCCGCGAGCGCCTCGTCGATAGATTCGAATGTGTCCCTGCGGGGAGAGCGGATATAGGTGATCTCGGGAAGGCGATTCATGCCCAACAGGATGGCGAACGCGTACGCGAAGTCGTTGCTGACGACGACGGGCTCCCCGATGGCATTCATGATGACGGGGTCATGGTGAGGGCTGGGGCCCGCGACGAGCGTGATGCAGCAGCGCCGCCTGGCGGCGAGGTCAAGCTTGGTCAAAGCGCCTTTCAGGTCTCTGGTTGCAATGGACCTGCTGGCAATGGCGACGTCGACGGACTTGTCTGCGATGCCTGCCGTGTTCCAGTCATCATCCCACGCTAGGAGCTTGGTTTCTATTTGGTCGGCCACTTCGGTGATGCATGATTCGCGTTCGAGGACATCGAGCATCGCGGGAGAGAAGTCGCATGCGAGGACGGAGGAACCTTGAAGGGCGAGGGGGATGGCGAGCGAGCCCGCCCCGCATCCCATATCCAACACGTGTTCGCCGGGTTCTATGTGAGCGAGCTCGAGAAAAGAGGCGGCATACGGATGGGTTTCGCGGGGTTTGAAGTGGTGAGCTCGTTGATCCCATGCGCGAGGATCATCGGCCGGCCTGCGGGCTGCTTGGAGCGATTTCCACTCTTCGTTCCAATCCGTTGCGAGCAGCGAGGGGGATGGGAGCATCGTGCGGGTCCTTTCTGGCACAGAAGCGGTGCGGGCGAAATGCCCGCTACCATTCTGCACGAATGGAGCGTGCGGCATGTAACAAAAGGACCGCACCCGAGGATGCGGTCCCTTGCACGTTGCGGGCTGCGGCATGCGGGGGCGTTGCCCCGCGAACAGGCCCGGCTCGTTAGTTCTTGAGCGAGTTGAGCGGGGCTGGGAAGCGACCGCCGCGGTGGGCGAGGACCGTGCCGGCATAGGGGTTGACCTTCATGATGGGAGCGCGGCCGAAGAGTCCGCCGTAATCGACGCACTCGCCTTCCTTCTTGCCGAAGGCGGGAATGATGCGAACGGCCGTCGTCTTGTTGTTGATGACGCCGATCGCCATCTCGTCGGCGATGATGCCGGCGATCACCTCGACGGGCGTGTCGCCGGGGATCGCGATCATATCGAGGCCGACCGAGCAGACGCAGGTCATCGCTTCCAGCTTTTCAAGCGAGAGCGCTCCCGATTCGGCGGCGGCGATCATGCCCGCGTCCTCGGATACGGGGATGAAGGCGCCGGAGAGGCCGCCGACGCTGGAGCTGGCCATGACGCCGCCCTTCTTGACGCAGTCGTTCAGCAGGGCGAGCGCGGCGGTCGTGCCGGGGCCTCCGCATTGGCCGACGCCGATGATCTCGAGGATGCGGGCAACGGAGTCGCCGACCGCGGGCGTCGGGGCGAGCGACAGGTCGACGATGCCCTTCTCGACGCCGAGGCGGCGGGCGGCCTCCCGGCTCATGAGCTCGCCGGCGCGGGTGATCTTGAAGGCGGTCTGCTTGATCTTCTCGGCGACCTCCATCATGCTCGCGCTTTCGGGCAGCTCCTCAAGCGCCGCCGCCATGACGCCAGGGCCGGAGACGCCGACGTTGACGACGGCATCGGCTTCGCCGGTCCCATGGACGGCGCCCGCCATGAAGGGGGAATCCTCAACCATGTTGGCGAAGCAGACGAACTTCGAGGCGCCGACGCACTCGCGGTCCTGCGTGATGCGGGCGGCCTCCTGGATGGTTTGAGCGCACAGGAGCACGGCGTCCATGTTGATGCCTGCGCGCAGGCTCGCGACGTTGACGGAGGAGCAGACGCGGCTAGTTTCGTTGAGCGCCCGAGGGATGCAGTTGATGAGCCGGCGATCGGCGTCGCCGATTCCCTTGTGGACGAGGGCGGAATAGCCGCCCAGATAGTCGATGCCGAGCGTTTCGGCGGCGCGGTCGAGGGCATGGGCGAGCGGAACCAGGTCCTCGTCCTTGCAGGCCGCGGCGATCTGCGCGACGGGGGTGACGGAAACGCGCTTGTTGACGATGGGGATGCCGTACTCGCGCTCGAGGCTCTCGGCGGTCGTGACAAGCTTCTCGGCGGTGCTGGTGACATGGTCGTACACCTTGGTGCACATGCGCTCGAGGTTCTCGTCCGCGCAACCCATGAGGGAGATGCCCATGGTGATGGTGCGGATATCGAGATTTTGCTCGGAGACCATCCCTCGGGTCTCGGCGATTTCTGCGGGCGTGATCGACATGCGCCCCTCCTGTCGTGTAGGTAGGTTGATGAATGACCATATTCTAGCGTGAGGACGGGAGCGTCCCGGGCTAGCTGGAGTGATTTTCATGCATTGGATACCCGGAGCGGTTTTCGAGACGCGGTATCATGGCCGCGAAGTGCTCACGTGAACGATAGCGGGCGGTATGCGGCAGCTCGCCGACATGGTGGCGGCTCAGATGGAGGGGGCGCCCGCTCCGCCGTCGATCGCCGAGATGCCGCCGTTCGAGCGAACATGCTTCAGGTCCCATTGCGCCGGCTGCGAGCTCGATGACGAGGATGCGCGGCGCTGGAGCGTCGCGTGCAGGGGACCGTTGCGCTAGCTTCCGAATACCTGCTCGGCGATGCGCGCGGACTCGGCTGCGTCTTTCGCGTAGAAATCCGCGCCGATTTCGCGAGCATAATCGGGAGTGAGGACCGCTCCTCCCACAAAGACCTTCGTCCCCGGTGCCTCTTGGCGGAGAAGCGCGATGGTTTCCTCCATGCTCGACACCGTGGTGGTCATGAGGGCGGAAAGGCCGACGAGGGGGATTCGATGCGTGCGCACGGCATCGAGGACCGCCCGGGGATCGACGTCGCGACCGAGGTCGTATACGCGGTAGCCGTAGTTTTCCAGAAGCATCTTGACGATGTTCTTACCGATGTCGTGGATGTCTCCCTTGACGGTCGCGAGCGCGATCGAGCCCTTGTCCGCCACGGATTCGGCGGGTACCGCCGCGCGGATGGCGTCGAAGCCGGCTCGAGCGGCTTCTGCCGACGCCATGAGCTGGGGGAGAAAGAACTCGCCCCGGTCGAATCGGTCGCCCACGTCGTCGAGCGCGGGAATGAGCATGCGGTCGATGACGGCCATCGGATCGGTATCGGCGAGCAGGGCGCGCACGAGATCGGGGACGTCTGCCTTTCGACCGGTGAGCACGAGGTGCGCGAGCGCTCCGGCGGCGCCGGGTTCTCCCGGGGCGGCGTCGGCACCCGGGGCGCCAAGCGGGCGCTCGGCCGATCCGACGCCTCCCCGTCCATCGATGCCGGCGGGGTTTTTGTACGGATCGCCCCATGCCGCATAGCGCTCGATGAACGCGGAGCAGCCCTCGTCTTCGGCGTTGAAGACGCGGAAGCAGCGGGCGGCATCCATATAGCGCGGGGAGCCGGGGTTCATGATCGGCGCGTCGAGTCCGGCGCCGAGGGCGGATGCGAGGAAGGTGGCGTTGAGGAGCTCGCGCGCGGGAAGGCCGAAACTCACGTTGGAGACGCCGAGCGTGCAGTGGACGCCGAGCTCCCGGCGGCACGTCGATACCGCGGAGAGGATCTCCGCCACCTGGGCTTGGTTCGTGGAGGCGGTCATAACCAGGCAATCGATGAGGATGCGCTCGCGACCGATGCCGTAGCGGGCGGCTTCCTCGACGATGCGGCGGGCGATATCCACGCGCTCGCGCGCCGTTGCGGGAATGCCCCGCTCGTCGAGGGTCAGTCCGATCAGGTTGCATCCATAGTGCGCGGCGATGGGCAGCACGGCGTCAAGGACGTCTTGCTTGCCGTTGACGGAGTTGATGATGGGCTTGCCCGCGTAGGAGCGAACACCCGCCTCGATGGCGGCAGGATCGGTGGAGTCGATCTGCAGCGGGAGCAGCGTGGCCCCCTGGAGGGCCTCGACGGCGCGCGCGATCATGCGGGGTTCGTCGATTCCCGGCAGACCGACGTTGACGTCGAGAATATCGGCTCCCTGCTCCTGCTGGCTGATGCCCTGGCCGACGATGTAGTCGAGGTCGTCGTCTCGAAGCGCCGCCTGCAGGCGTTTCTTTCCGGTGGGGTTGATTCGCTCTCCGATCACGGCGATGCGCCCGCCCCCGTCCGGAAGCGCGACGAGGCGCTGGGAGCTGCAGGTGCTGAAGGCGACCGGGGCGGTTCTACGGCGCGGCGAGCTGTTCTCGATGACGCGTGCGAGCGCGGCGATATGCCGTGGGTCCGTGCCGCAGCATCCGCCGATGATCCCGACGCCGTCCGCCACCATCTCCGCGACGGCGGAGGCGTACGCATCGGGTTCGATGTCGAAGACCGTCCGACCGTCTTCGACATGGGGAAGGCCCGCGTTCGCCTGGACCATGACGGGCTTGGAGGTGACGGCGAGCATCTCCTGGGCGAACGGTCGAAGCTCGGCGGGCCCGAGCGAGCAATTGATGCCGAGCGCCTCGACGCCGAGCGCTTCGAGGGTCGTGGCGGCGATGGCGGGCGAGGTGCCGAGGAAGGTGCGCCCATCGGGTTCGAAGGTCATGGTGGCGAAGATGGGGAGGTCGGAGTTCTCCTTGGCTGCGAGCACGGCGGCCTTCATCTCGGCAAGATCCGTCATGGTTTCGATGACGATCAGGTCGCAGCCTGCAGCGGCGGCGGCTCGGACCGCTTCGGCGAAATAGCCGTAGGCGTCGTCGAACCCCATGGTGCCGAGGGGGCGCAGCAGCGTTCCCAGCGGTCCGATGTCCGCGGCGACGTAGCGGGCGCCCGCCGCGCGCGCACATGCCGAGGCGGCGGCGTATATCTCCCGGACCGTCACCTTGCCGGCGAGCTTGAGGGCGTTCGCTCCAAACGTGTTGGTGGTGATGACCTCGCTGCCCGCTTCGACGTATGCTGCGTGGATTTGCGTCACGGCGTCCGGATCGCTGAGGCAGAGCAGCTCAGGGGTTTCTCCCGCCTGGAGGCCCGCTGCCTGCAGCATCGTTCCCATGCCGCCGTCGAACAGGAGGTGACGGTCGCCGTTGAGCACGGCGAGGAGGTCGTCGTCGGCGATGCGGAGCGCGGCGAGGGAGCGGGGGGCGGTCGCCTGGGATGCGAAAGCGCGGGCAGGGGTGTTCATCGTGGCTTCCAATCGGTCGTGCGGACGGCCGTCGCGGCTGGCGGCGCCGGCCGTCCGGGCTTTTATCGGTAGCAGGTGGTTTGACGCGCGCGGAATGCGCACGAGGTGCGAAGTCGGCAGATGGAGCAGTTCGGACGCGAGTCGGCGTCGCGGACCTCCCCCTCGAACAGCCCGATCATCGCGGTGACGCTTTTGCTCGGGAGCAGCAGGCAGCCGGGGGTTGCGGAGACGCCGCATAGCCTGCCTGCGTTGAGGGCGGCGAGCAAAGACGGTTGGGATTCTAGGGGGCAGTCTCCATATCCGCAGCTAAACCGCCAGTTCGTTTTGAATCCGTGCGACGCTGCCCTCTGCTGCACGGATTCGTCGAGCATATCGACCGCGCCTTCGACGAGCGCCGAGCAGGCGGCGTCGTACAGGGTGGCGTCGAGCGGGTCTCGCGCCGCGAGCTCGCGCATGCGGCGCTCGGTCTGCATGCCGAGCGTGCAGCATAGCACCGCGCACCGGGAGGCGTCCTTGAGATGACGGTAGATGTCGCGCCCCTGCAGCTCGATGGTGGTGCCGAGCAGGTGGATGCACGGCTCCTCGTCGTCGCTGCGCGCGGCGGCCGATCGGAATATCCGGTAGACGCCGACGGGGCGGGCGTCCTCGGTGGCCAGCGCCGCCGCGGCCTCGATACGCCCGGCGAGCGCGTCGCCGATGGCTTGATGGGAGTGGCCGAGATAGCGCAGCATCTCCGCTCGGCTGAGCTCGGGCGGCTCGTCCTTGCTCGGCCGCCAAAGATAGGGGGAGGACAGGGCATCCATGTCGTATACCTTGCGGGGCGTCTACGCGCGAAGCGCGCTCATAGCGGCTTGCGCGACATCGGCTCGGTTCATGGTGTATATGTGGCAGCCGTCGACGCCATGCGCCGCCAGGTCTTCCAGCTGCCGGCATGCGAAATCGATGCCCGCGGCGCGCAGGCTGGCCGGATCGCCCTCGTAGCGGGCGAGCAGCTTGATGACGGGCGAGGGCAGCGATGCACCGCACATGAACACCATGCGGCTGATCTGCTGCTTTCCCATGAAGGGCATGATTCCGGCGGTGATGGGGACGGTGATGCCCGCGGAGTCCGCAAGCTCGCGGAAGCGATAGAAGTAGTCGTTGTCGAAAAAGAGCTGCGTCACGAAGAAGCTCGCTCCCGCATCCTGCTTTTGCTTGAGGTGGCGCATGGAGCGCGCGAGGTCCTCGCATTCCAGGTGGCCTTCCGGATACGCCGCCGCGCCGACGCAAAAGCCCGCCTCGACGAGCGGCGGGATGATGTCCTTCGCATAGCGGAAATCGGCGCAGCCCGGGCCGGTCGGGGCTCCTTCGGGGACATCCCCGCGCAGCGCGAGCACGTTTTCCACGCCCGCCGCGCGCATCTCATCGATCTTCGCGGCGAGGTCCGCGCGCTTGAGCGAGATGCAGGTGAGGTGGGCGACCGAGGGGATAGCGAGCTCCGTGTCGATCATCTGGGCGATCTGCGTGGTGGCGGCGTTGTTGCCCGATCCCCCCGCCGAATAGGTGACGCTGATGAAGTCGGGCCCCAGGGGCGCGAAGGAGGCGGCGACTTCTCGGGCCCGCTCGAGCGTGAGCTCGCCTTTGGGTGGAAACATCTCGAACGAGACGGGGAGCCTGCGGAGCCGTTGCGCCGTTTCGAAGATATCGGATATATACATGGTGAGCCTTCCCCTCGCAATGGTAGCGATTCACTATAGCGCAGCGGAGCGATGGTGGGCGGGAGGGGCATACACGATATATATTGGTTACGAAGGATGCCGCGCACAGCCAGCTTTGATTGCCGCTGTGCTCACCAGAATCTAACTGGTATTTTGTGTGTAATGCCAATCTTGCCCCGCGCAACCGTTCACCGTTCGATGGCGCACGCTGGCGGCTCCGCTGGGAAGCGGACGGTCTAAAAATGACATGCTGTTCCTTATATATGGCGAAGCTATGCGTCGACATCGGGTCGACGATAGAAGGAGGTTGCATGAGTACATTGCACACCCAAAGCCGCCTTGGGAAGGGAGCACATCGTACGCGTACGAAGCGCGTGCTGTGCGCAGCGCTGGTGGGCGCTTTGGCGCTTGGCGCTCCTGCGGTGTCGGCGGTCGCGGCGGGGCTGGGCCCCTCGCTGCGTTCGCAGTCGACGACGCAGATGAGTTCCAAGCCCGAGGTCGTCTACATCAACAGCGTGACCGATCCGGCGCAGCGCGTGCAGGGGTTCAACGAGAACTGGAAGTTCAAGTTGGGCGAGGTCTCGGGTGCAAACACCGAGGCGTTCGACGATTCCTCGTGGGATGTCGTCGACCTGCCGCATGATTACAGCATCGACCAGGATTACACCAAGACCGGCGAGGCGGAGAGCGCCTACAAGCCGGGCGGTATCGGCTGGTACCGCAAATCCTTCGAGGTGGGCAACGACCTTGCCGGCAAGCAGGTCCGCATCGACTTCGACGGCGTCTACATGGACGCGACCGTCTACATCAACGGCCAGGAGCTGGGCAACCATCCGTACGGTTACACGCCCTTCTCCTTCGACCTCACGCCCTATCTCAAGGTGGGCGAGCAGAACGTCATCGCCGTTCGCGTGAACAACCAGATCCCGTCGTCCCGCTGGTACTCCGGTTCCGGCATGGGCCGCGACGTCGACCTGGTCGTGACCGACCCCGTCCACGTTGCCAAGGACGGCGTTCAGGTGACCACCCCGCAACTGGAGTCCCAGAAGGGCGGCAACGTCACCACGCATCTGAAGACCTCCGTTGCCAACGCGGGCAAGTCCGAGGCCGCGGTGACCCTCGTCCAGACCGTGTTCAAGCGCGGTGAGAGCGTCGAGCAGGCCATCGGCACCCAGACCACGCAGGTCACGGTTGCCGCTGGCGAGACGAAGGCCGTCGAGGCCGACCTCACGGCGGCCAAGCCCGAGCTGTGGAGCACGGATAGCCCGGTGCTCTACACCGTGCGCACGCAGGTAAAGATGGGCGACAAGGTCGTCGACACCTACGATACCGATTTCGGCTACCGCTTCTTCAAGTTCGACGCCGCCAAGGGCTTCTCGCTCAACGGCGAGTCCATGAAGATCAAGGGCGTGTGCATGCATCACGACCAGGGCGCCCTGGGCTCCGTCTCGACGCGCGATGCGCTCGAGCGCCAGGTGAAGCTCCTGAAGGAGATGGGCTGCAACTCCATCCGCACTTCGCACAACACGCCGGCCCGCGAGTTGGTCGAGATCTGCAACGAGCAGGGCATGCTGCTCGACCTTGAGTTCTTCGACGGTTGGACGTCGCAGAAGAACGGCAACTCCAAGGACTACGCTCGCTTCTTCAACAAGGCTATGGGCGAGTCCGAGCTCGTCGGCGCCTCTGCGGACAAGACCTGGGCGCAGTTCGACCTCGAGCAGAGCATCGCGCGCGACTACAACGCGCCCGCGATCATCATGTGGTCCATCGGTAACGAGATGACCGAGGGCACCGGCGGTATCTCCAACTTCAACCAGGTGCAGCAGAACCTGATCGATTGGGTCAAGGCCGTCGATACCACGCGCCCCGTCACCACGGGCGACAACCAGTACAAGAACAATGGCAGCACCACGCTGAACCCGCAGGGCATCGCGAACGCCCAGGGCATCGTCGGCCTCAACTACGCCGACGGCAACGTGTATGACAAGGCTCATAACGAGCATAGCGACTGGATCCTGATCGGTTCCGAGACCGCTTCCGCCATCAACAGCCGCGGCATCTACAACACGCATGGCAAGGATGATGGCGCCCAGCAGCTCACCGCCTACGATTACAGCGCGGTCGGCTGGGGTCACGTGGCCTCGAAGGCTTGGTACGACGTGCTCACCCGCGACTTCATGTCCGGCGAGTACGTGTGGACCGGCTTCGATTACCTGGGTGAGCCCACGCCGTGGAACGGCATCGACTCCGGCGCCAAGGGCACCTGGCCGTCTCCGAAGAACTCCTACTTCGGCATCATCGATACCGCCGGCCTTCCCAAGGACTCCTACTATCTGTATCAGAGCCTGTGGAACGAGGATGTCAACACCCTGCACATGCTGCCCGCATGGAACAGCGATGTGGTGAAGAAGGACGGTCAGAACAAGGTCGATGTCGCGGTGTACACCGATGCGGCAGCCGTCGAGCTGTTCTTCACGCCGAAGGGTTCCACCGAGCGCCAGTCGCTGGGTAAGAAGGCCTTCACGACCAAGACCACCGAGGGCGGCGTTTCCTATCAGATCTACGAGGGCGATGGCGCCTACACCGGTAACGATATCCATCGCAACCTGTACCTCACCTGGAAGGTCCCCTATGCCGACGGCACCATCACCGCCGAGGCATACAACGCCAAGGGCGAGAAGATCGACACCTCGACGTGGCAGGGTCGCCAGAGCGTGACCACCACCGGCAAGGCCGCGAAGCTCAAGGCCGAGGTCAATCGCGAGGGCATGACCGCGAACGGCACCGACCTCGCATACGTCACCGTGAGCGTGACCGATGCCGAGGGCAACGTCATTCCCAACGCGACCAACAACGTGACGTTCAAGGTGACCGGCTCGGGTAGCCTCGCCGGCATCGACAACGGCAATTCGCCCGATCATCAGTCCTATCGCGATGACAACCGCGATGCGTTCTCCGGTCAGCTGGTGGGTATCGTGCGCGCGGGCGAGAAGGCTGGCGACGCCACCGTTACGGTGAGCGCCGATGGCCTCGAGTCCACCACCATCACGATCCCCGTCGCCGCCTCCTCGGATGCTCCCGAGGCGAAGACGGCCGACAGCCTGTACTTCGCGCGCTACCACTACGTGAAGACGGGCTCCGCGCTCGAGCTTCCCGCCACCGTTCAGGTGCGCTATAGCGACGGAACGTCTGAGAACAAGGCTGTTACCTGGGATAACGTTCCTGCTGATAAGCTGGCGGCCCCCGGCAGCTTCACCGTAAGCGGTACGATCGCCGATACGCCCGTTCGCGCTACCGCCGTGGTCACGGTCGTCGACGACATCGCTGCGCTGCTCAACTACTCCACCACCGTGAGCAAGGGCGCCGAGCCCGTGCTGCCTGATAGCCTCCCGGCCGTTATGGCGGACGGCACCGTGCTCAACGCCAACTTCCCGGTGACGTGGGACGCTGCCGAGGACGGCGCGTACGACAAGGCGGGTACCGTGGTGCTTACCGGCACGTCCAACGTGTTCGGCAAGGATGTCACCGTCACCGCTTCGATCCGCGTCCAGGAGGAGACCATCACCATCGGTGGCAACATCGCCAAGGATGCGATGAAGATTACGCAGAGCGTGCCCGAGGGCAAGCAGAGCGATACGCTGATGGCGATCGTAGACGGCAAGACCGAGCCCGGTGCGAATACCAGCGGCGGTGCAAATCCCACGTTGTGGTCCAACTACGATTATTCTCAGGATGGCAACAAGACCGCGCAGGTTACCTTTGAATATGCAACTCAGCAGCGTTTCGGCCAGTTCAAGGTGACCTTTGCCAAGGACAGCTGGTCCGCTCGCTTCCCCGATGACAACGCGACGAAGTTCGAGGTGTCTGAGAACGGTAAGGATTGGACGCCGCTGACCGTTACCGAGACACGCGCGGATGCCCAGGGCAATGCCCGCCTCTACACTTATGACTTCGCTCCCGTCACGGCGACCTTCGTCCGCATGACGGTGACGAACGCCGACGTGCAGACCGGCACTACTGCAAAGCCCTGCACCGCGATCACCGAGGTCGAGCTGAATACCGCTCAGGGTAGCTTCGCGACGAACGCGACCGCGAAGCTCGCCTCGCTCAAGGTGAACGGCACCGCCGTGCCGGACTCCGCCCTGAAGCAGGGTAGCTATAACACGCCCGCCGAGACCGCTAAGGTCGAGCCGGTCGCCGCCGACAACGCTGCCGTGACCGTGCTTCCCGCGCACGACGACAAGGTCCTGATCATCATCGAGTCCGAGGACCACAAGACCCGCAGCACCTTCACCGTCAACCTCGGTGCCCCCGAGACGATGGATCCCGCCGACGATTCGCGCGACTATCCGGTCGACAAGATCGTCAACAAGGAGACCGGCAGCGTGCATGAGCCCGCTTCGGGCAACGAGGGTCCGCTGTCCTTCGCCTTCGATAAGAACAACGAAACCTACTATCACTCCCACTGGACCGCGACCACGCTCGACAACCTGTGGGTAACCATGGAGCTCGAGGAGCCCACCGCCATCGACGGTCTGCGCTATCTGCCGCGTCCTGCCAGCAGCGGTAGCCACAACGGCACCATGTTCGGCGCCAAGCTCCAGTACAGCGAGGACGGCAAGACCTGGAAGGACGCCGGTACCGCAACCTGGCCTTCTCCCGAGGATGCCGACTACACACGCGATTGGAAGCTGCTCCAGCTTGCCAAGCCCGTGACGGCCAAGTACTTCCGCCTGCAGGCTACGGCCACCTATGCCGACGGCGGCCGTAACAATGCGTTCCTGAGCGCTGCCGAGCTGCGGTTGACGAAGGCGAAGAGCACGACGACCGACATCGCCAGCGATGCCGTCTCCATCGAGGTTCCCGCTTCCGTTACCGTCGACCGCGTCGACGCCGAGCATCCCGTGGACGCCTCCGTGGTATCCGTCGTGGTCAAGCATGGCGAGAAGACCTTGGAGAACGGCGTGGATTACACGCTCGAGTTCGCCGACAACACCGCTGCCGGCACCGGCAAGGTGACCGTCAAGGGTATGGGCAAGTACACCGGCTCTGTCGAGCGCACCTTCGAGATCAAGGTTGCCGAGCCCGTGCTCGAGGGCATCGCAGTCAAATCGGCTCCCTCGAAGACCACGTACAAGGTCGGCGAGAAGCTCGATCCCGCGGGCTTGGTGCTGACGCTGAGCTACTCCAACGGAGACGTCGTCGATGTTGAGTACGGTGCCGATACCGCTGCGGCGTTCGCGTTCACGCCGGGTCTGGACGAGGCTTTCGCCGAGGAAGCCGCCGCGCTCGAGGTAACCGTTGCCTACGAGGGCAAGACGGCTGTTTTCGACGTTCGCGTCGAGAAGGCTGCCGAGCCCGAGCCCGAACCCGAACCGGAGCCCGAGCCCGAACCGGAGCCCGAGCCCGAGCCCGAACCGGAGCCCGAGCCTGGCGTCAACTACGCCGACAAGCTCAAGGAGCTGCTGGCGAACAACGCGAACCTGGTCGAGTCTGATTACAAGCCCGAGGCCTGGGACCGCTTCGTCGCTGCCCGCGACGCCGCGCAGGCTTTGCTCGACAGTGGATCAGCTACCGACGAGCAGCTCAAGGATGCTTTCAACGAGCTGAACGCGGCTGTGAAGGGCCTGCTGGAGAACCCCGCCGACAAGCCGGGTACCGGTGACAAACCCGCCACGGGCGACAAGCCCGGTACGGGTGGTGGCCTGGCGCAGACGGGTGATCCCGTCGGCATCGCCGCCGTCATCGCCATGGGTGGTGCCGCAGCCATCGCTGCAGCCCGCCGCCGTCGTCGCTAAACGACGATCATGCAACGGGGGAGGGCGCAACCGCGCTTTCCCCCGCTTTTTATTCAGAGTCCCCTGTCTCAAGCAGCTGGGGGAACGAAAGGTTGGACAGGGTCATGAAGATGGCACGAATGATTAAGGGGGCGAAGTCTCCCCTGAAGGCGGCGACCGCGGTGGTCCTAGCGGCGACCGTGGCGCTTCCGGGTGTCGGCTGGGCGGCGTCTCGCATCGCCGACGTGCCCGACGTCACGGTGAACGCCGTGACCGTTGGCAACCCCTTGAGGCTTCGCTATGACGAAGCCGCGTCGGCCGCCGGCGATGCAGCGGGCGATGTGTGGCAGAAGCGCACGCTGCCCATCGGCAACGGCGACATGGGCGCGAACGTGTACGGCGAGGTGCAGACCGAGCACCTCACCTTTAATGAGAAGACGCTGTGGACCGGCGGTCCGAGTGATTCCCGCAAGAACTACAACGGCGGCAACAACGTCTCGAAGGGTGCCAACGGCGCTACGATCAAGCGCATTCAGCAGCTCTTCGCCGAGGGCAAGAACACCGAGGCCGCCAATATGTGCGACCAGCTCATCGGTGACCAGGAAGGCTACGGTGCCTATCAGGCCTGGGGCGACATCTACTTGAAGTACACCGACCTGGGCAATGCCTCCGCGTCCGATTACGAGCGCTCGCTGGATCTTACGACCGGTATCGCGGGCGTCGAGTTCGATGCGGGCGACCGGCACATCGCGCGCGAGTTCTTCGCCAGCCATCCCGACAAGGTCGTCGTAGGCCGCCTCGAGGCGAGCGGCAAGGCGGGCGTCAACGTCGAGATCACCTTCCCGTCCAAGCAGGCGGGCGCCAAGGTCAGCGCATCGGGCAACCAGATCACCATGACCGGTGCGGTGCAGGATAACCAGCTCAAGTACGCTTCCGTGCTCAAGGTGGTGGCAAACGGCGGCAACGTGAAGGCCCAGGGCGACAAGCTCGTAGTCTCGGGTGCCGACGACCTCACGTTCTACGTTGCAGCGGCGACGGATTACAAGAATGATTATCCGGTCTATCGCACCGGTGAATCCGATGCCGAGCTCCTGGCGCGCGTGCAGAAGACGGCGGATGACGCCGTGGCGCGCGGCTACGACGCCGTCCGTGCCGACCACGTCGAGGACTTCTCCGCGCTCATGAACCGCGTGGACCTCGACCTGGGCTTTGACGGCGCGGTGTCCGAGCGCACCACCGACGACCTGCTCACCGCGTATCGCAATAAGACCGCGACCGCGGCCGAGCGCCGTCAGCTCGAGACCATGCTGTTCCAATACGGCCGCTATCTCACGCTGGGTTCTTCCCGTGAGGACTCGCAGCTGCCCAGCAACCTGCAGGGCGTGTGGAACAACGTCAACAACCCGCAGTGGGCGTCCGACTACCACATGAACGTCAACCTGCAGATGAACTACTGGCCAACGTACTCCACGAACCTCGCCGAGTGCGCCACGCCGCTGCTATCCTACGTGGACTCCCTGCGCGAGCCCGGTCGCGTGACCGCCGCCGTGTATGCAGGCGTCGAGACTCCCGAGGGCGACACCCAGGGGCAGGGCTTCATGGCCCATACGCAGAACACCCCGTTCGGCTGGACCTGCCCCGGCTGGTCCTTCCAATGGGGCTGGTCGCCCGCTGCCGTGCCCTGGATCCTCCAGAACACCTACGATGCCTACCGCTACAGCGGCGACCTCGAGCTCCTGAAGAGCGACATCTACCCCGCCCTGCGCGAAGAGGCCCAGCTGTACAGCAAGACGCTCATCAAGGACGAGAACGGCAAGTACATCTCGTCTCCGGCGTACTCGCCCGAGCAGGGTCCGCGTACGGCGACGAACACCTACGAGCAGGTGCTCGTGTGGCAGCTCTTCCACGATGCCATCGAGGCCGGCAAGCTGGTGGGCGAGGACGAGGCGGTGCTCGCCGTATGGCAGGACCGTTTCGACAACCTGCGCACGCCCATCGAGATCGGTTCGGACGGCCAGATCAAGGAGTGGTACATCGAGGACGCGTACAACAAGGACGCTGATGGCAACACCTTGGGCGAGGGCTATGGCCACCGTCACCTCTCGCATATGCTCGGCCTGTTCCCCGGAACGCTCGTGTCCCAGGACACGCCCGAGTGGTTCCAGGCCGCGCGTACGTCCATGAACCTGCGCACCGACTCCAGCACGGGCTGGGGCATGGGCCAGCGCATCAACACGTGGGCGCACCTGCGCGACGGCGACCGTGCGCTCAAGCTGATCGGCGACCTGTTCAATAGCGGAATCTATCCCAATCTGTGGGATACCCATCCGCCGTTCCAGATCGACGGCAACTTCGGCGCGACCTCCGGTATCGCCGAGATGCTGCTGCAGAGCTCCAACGGATACATCGACCTGCTGCCTGCCCTGCCGAGCGAGTGGGATCACGGTAGCGTAACGGGTCTGGTGGCACGCGGCGACTTCGAGGTCGCGATGACGTGGGCTTCCGGTGCGCTCGTCACGGCCGATATCACGTCGAACAACGGAGGCGTGGCCACGGTGAACGTGCCCGATGCCGCGCTCGCCACCGTGACGGATGGCGCGGGCGCCCCCGTGGCGTTCACGGCGCTCTCCGCCGATCGCATCAGCTTCGATACCACCGCTGGCGGTACGTACCGGATCGCCCAGATTCCCGCTGTCGAGCGCCCCGCCGCGCCGCAGAACGTCGCCGTCGCCGCAACGGGCGAGGGCGAGGCTACGGTCACCTGGGATGCCGTGGCGGAGGGTGCCCTCTATACCGTTGAGCGCCGCGTCGACGGCGGCGACTGGACGGCCGTGGGCAACAGCGTGTCCACGACCACGTTCGCGGACGAGGCCTGCCCCGCGGGCTTTGGAACGGTTGAGTACCGCGTTCAGGCGATTCTTAACGGCCTGCGCGGTCCCGCCAGCGAAGCGGTCGCGCTGCCGGAGGCGCCCGCCGTGTGCGAGACGCTCGGCCGCGTCGACGACCAAGATCCGCATGTGATCTACAGCGGCGCTTGGGCCAATTGGAACAACAGCACCGACGGCAACTACGGTGACACCATCAAGTACCTGCAGAATCCGACCGGCACCGAGACCGCGAGCCTCACGTTCCGCGGAACGGGCATCGAGGTCGTCACGGTGACGAACTACGACCGCGGCTACTACGAGGTGACCATCGACGGCAAGGTCGTGGCAGAGCGGGTCGACACCTACTCCGCGACGAGCGTGCGCCAGAAGACCGTCTACTCCAAGACGGATCTCGAGCCCGGCGTGCACACGATCGTGTTGCGCGCGACGGGCACCAAGAACGCCTCGTCGTCCCTGGCGAAGGTGGAGCTCGATGCATTCAACGTGATCGATACGTCTGCCAAGCCGGTGACGGGCGTGACCGTGCGTTCGGAGAACGGTATGACGCTGCTGGCAAAAGACGGCTCGACGCTCCAGATGGTCGCCGACGTGAAGCCTGCCGACGCGCGCGTGCAGGACATCGCGTGGTCGGTTGCCACGAAGAGCGGTTCTGCCACGGGCACCATCTCCGAGGACGGGCTGCTCGCGGCGAGCGGCGAGGGCGTGCTTACGGTCACGGCTGCGTGCGGCGACGTATCCGGCTCGCTCGATGTGACCCTGGCTCCTGCCGGGACCGTGTCCACCGCGGTCGAGGACTGCAAGGGCACGCCTCCCGTGGATGCAAAGGGCACCCTGAACGATGATGAGCGCCTCACCTGGACGGGTGGCTGGTACAGCTGGGGCGAGGCCGGTCACCACGGCGGCTCCAAGGGCGAGAGCAACACCCTGGGCGATTCGGTGAGCCTGCGCTTCGAGGGCACGGGTATCCGCGTGTACTCGGCGTTGAACAACGATAACGTGGCCTTCAAGGTCGAGATCGACGGCGCCGTGGTGAACGAGGCCCTGTCGCTGGGAGGCAACGACCAGAAGAACGTGAAGGTCTTCGAGAAGCTCGACCTCAAGAACGGCGAGCACACCATCAAGCTCACCTCCGTCGCGCGCGCAGGCGCCGGCCAGAGCAAGTCGAACGTCGACTGGTTCGAGATCATCGCGCCGAGCGACGCGGCAAACAAAGTCGAGCTGCAGGCGCAGATCGAGGCGGGCGCGGGTCTGCTCGAGGGCGCCTACACCGCTGAGAGCTGGGACGTCTATAGCAAGGCGCTCGATGCTGCGGTGAAGGTCATGAACGACGCGAACGCTACGAGCGAGACGGCCGCCGAGCCCGCCGCATCGCTGAAAGAGGCGCGCGAGCAGCTCGTTTTGATCGACGATGCTTCCATCGAGGTTGACACCGAGGCGCACCTGGCATTCCCCGCGGTCGAATCGCGCGCGGTTTGCGCGAGCTGGGACGCCGTTAAGGATGCCGCGACGTATCGCGTGCGCGTCTTTGCAGCCGATGCCGAGGGTGCGCCCACGGGCGACGCCTTGGCCGATATCGTGGTCGACGGCGTGCTCGCGCGCGTGAGCGGCCTCGATCCCGAGACGTCCTACGTCGTGCGCGTCGATGCGCGCAACGAGGCGGGCCGCGTTATCAAGCGCGTCGAGGGCGCGGTCGACACCCTGCCCGTTGCATCCGAGGATGCCCTTGAAGCCCCCACGGGCCTGGCGGTGCAGCCGAGCGAGACGAAGGGCGAGGCCGTGCTTTCGTGGAACGCCGTCGAGGGCGCTACGCGCTATCACGTATACGTGAACGGCGTGAAGAGCGCGACGGTCGACACCGCGTCGGTCCTGCTGTCCGGCCTGACGAAGGACGGCGTGTACTCCGTCAAGCTCGTGGCGAGCAGCGACAGCGGCGCTACATCCCTGCCGGCATCCCTCGTGTTCACGTACGAGGGCGCCCAGGAGCCCGCCGTTGACTACGCGGGCAAGATTCGCGACCTTCTGGATGCGAACAAGAACCTGGTCGAGTCCGAGTACGAGGCGGCTGCTTGGAAGCAGTTCGCCGAGGCCCGCGATGCGGCCCAGAAGCTACTCGACGACGGCTCGGCAGACGAGAGCGCTCTGAAGGCGGCGTACGAGAAGCTGGTGGACGCGCTTGAGAATCTGGCGGACCATCCCGCCAAGCCCGAGCCGGGTGTGGACTATGCCGAAATGATCCGCAAGGTTCTGGAGGAGAGCAAGGGCCTGGTCGAGGATGAGTACGAGCCCGAGGCGTGGACGCGTTTCGCCGCCGCCCGCAACGCGGCGCAGGCGCTGCTCGACGCGGGGTCGGATGACGCCGAGGCACTGAAGGCCGCCTACGACGAGCTGGTCGCCTCCATCGCGAACCTCAAGGAGCATCCGGCGCCCGAGCCCGAGCCGAGCCCCGATCCCGAGCCCGAACCCGAACCCGAGCCGAGCCCCGATCCCGATACCGGCGGCAACGGCGGCGGTGACGCCGAAGGCAACGGCGGTAGCGCTGGTGGAAACAATGCCGCCGGCAACGCTGCGTCGGGCGGTGGGGCCGGGTCCTCGAATGGTCTGGCCCAGACCGGCGACCCCGCATCCCTCGCCGTGGTGTTCACGGCGCTGGGTGCCGCGGCGATCGCTGCAGCGCGCCGCAGGCGCTAGGGCGTCATGCCCGCGGTGCCGGCTGGCGGCTTGTGAAGCCGGTATGCGGATGCCCGCGGATAAAGGACCAAGCGTGAAGGTCCCGTCGCATGGAGCGGCGGGGCCTTCTGCTTTTGAAGGCCCGCTCGTCCAAAGGGCGTACGCCGGCGGAAGATTTGATTTCCAACTGTGTTGTCAATTGTTGTTTGAGGATGGCTCCGCTATGCTTAGCTGCATGCTTCCTGCCGCGATCGCACCGGGGAGCGAGGTGTAGCGCCTGGCGCGAGGCAGCGCGGGGCGCGTCTGTATCGACCGACCATCTCGGGGCGGCGCCGCGGCTTTTTGACCTATGAAAGGGAACGCCTTATGGCTGATCTTACCGAGCGCTTTGGAACCATGGTCTTCTCCGAGGACGAGATGAAGCGGTGGCTGCCCAAGGACGTGTACAAGAAGCTCGCCGCCACCATCGAGGAGGGCGAGCCGCTCGACCTCGATGTGGCGAACGCCGTGGCGCACGCCATGAAGGAATGGGCGCTGCTGCACGGCGCTACGCACTACGCGCACTGGTTCCAGCCGCTCTCGGGCATCACGAGCGAGAAGCACGACAGCTTCCTCGAGCCCAACCACGACGGCACCGCCATCACGAAGTTCTCGGGCAAGGCGCTCATCAAGGGCGAGTCCGACGCCTCGAGCTTCCCCAACGGCGGCCTGCGCGCCACCTTCGAGGCGCGCGGCTACACGGTGTGGGACGCCACCAGCCCCGCGTTCATCAAGGACGACGTGCTCTGCATCCCCACGGCGTTCTGCTCCTACACCGGCGAGGCGCTCGACAAGAAGACGCCGCTCCTGCGTTCCATGACGGCGCTCGACCGCGAGGCCAAGCGCGTGCTCGCGCTGTTCGGCAAGACGCCGAAGAAGGTCGTCCCCAGCGTGGGCGACGAGCAGGAGTACTTCCTCATCAAGAAGGACGCGTATCGCCGCCGCCGCGACCTGGTCATCTGCGGCCGCACCCTGTTCGGCGCCGCGCCCGCCAAGGGCCAGGAGCTCGAGGAGCACTACTTCGGCGCGATCCGCCCCACGGTCTCGGCTTACATGAAGGACCTCGACGATGAGCTCTGGGCGCTGGGTATCCCGGCGAAGACCAAGCACAACGAGGTCGCTCCGTGCCAGCACGAGCTCGCTCCCGTTTACTCCGAGCTCAACGAGGCCGTGGACAACAACCTGCTGACGATGGAGAAGATGAAGCTCATCGCGAGCCGCCACGACCTGGTGTGCCTGCTGCACGAGAAGCCCTTCGAGGGCATCAACGGCTCGGGCAAGCACAACAACTGGTCGCTGGGCACCTCTGACGAGAACCTGCTCGATCCGGGTGACACGCCCGAGGAGAACCTGCAGTTCATCGTGTTCCTCACCGCGGTGATCGAGGCCGTCGACAAATACCAGGACCTGCTGCGCGCGAGCGTCGCGAGCTGCGGCAACGATCATCGCCTGGGCGCTGGAGAAGCGCCTCCCGCGATCATCTCGATTTTCTTGGGCGACCAGCTCACCGAGGTCGTCGAGAACATCATGGACGGCGAAGCGTCCGTCCATGCCACCACCGACACGCTCGACTTGGGCGCCGTGGTGCTGCCCAATCTCGAGCAGGACAACACGGATCGCAACCGTACCAGCCCCTTCGCGTTCACCAACAACAAGTTCGAGTTCCGCGCCGTGGGCTCCGAGGCGAACGTCTCCGACGCCAACATGGTGCTGGATACCGCGGTGGCGCAGGCCCTGCGCGACTTCGCCGACGCGCTCGAGGGCGCGCCCGCCGAGGGCTTCCAGGAGGCCGCGCTCGATTACTGCGCCGAGCACCTGCGCGAGCACCGTCGCATCCTGTTCTCGGGTGACGGCTACTCCGATGCGTGGCATGCGGAGGCAGAGGCCCGCGGCCTGGTCAACCTGCCCACTACGGCCGAGGCGCTGCCGGCGTTCGTGGCGCCCAAGAACCTCGCGCTCTTCTCCGAGATGGGCGTGCTCACCGAGGCCGAGGCGGCGTGCCGTTACGAGGTGAAGCTCGAGAAGTACAACAAGCTCATGAACATCGAGGCGACCACCATGGTGCGCGAGGCGCGCCGCACCTACCGCCCGGTGATCACCGCCTACGCCACCAAGGTCGCCAAGGGCCTGGAGACCATCCGCGCGGCGGGGGCCGAGGCCGTGATGCAGTGCGAGCAGAATACGCTGAACAAGCTGTGCTGTGGCGTTACCGAGATCAACGAGTCCATCAAGGCGCTCGATGCGCTGCATCAGGAGGTCGAGGGTATCGAGGACGCGCAGGAAAAAGCGGACCGCTATGCGCATGAGGTCGCGCGTGCAATGCAGCGCCTTCGCTGCGCCGTGGACGCCATGGAGGAGATCGTCGCCGCCGACTACTGGCCCGTTCCCACCTACGACGACATCCTGTTCTACGTGTAGCTCGCTCAGAAAGGGGACAGGCACTTTTCTGAGGGCTCATCGCATCGAGGCTGACAGGCCCGGCACCGTTCTACACGGGGCTGGGCCTGTTTGCGTCCGCCTCAGAAAAGTGCCTGTCCCCTTTCTGAGGTCGCGATCTGAGGTCCTGGTCTGAGGCTACAGCGCGAGCTCGCGGGCGACCTCGCCTGCACAGGCCAGGGCGTCGGCGATGGCGTTGACTACCAGCGAGGAGCCAGTGCGCGCATCGCCGCAGGCGAAGACCGCTGCCCCGGGCGCGCCTTGCGTCTTGGGGGTGCAACGGTGGGAAGCTCCCTCCATGACGGGCAGGGGGCGCCCCCGGTCGGAGACGAGCGCGCCGAAGGCGTCGAACGTGCTCGCTTCCGGGCCGGTGAAGCCGCAGGCGATCAGCACCAGCTGCGCGGACAGCGTGCGCTCGGTTCCCTCTAGGCGTCGGGGTTTGCCGGCGCTCCAGTCCAGATCGACCACGACGACACCGGTCACGGCTCCGGATTCGTCGCGCGCGATCTCGATCGTGTCGACGCCCCATGAGCGCATCTCGCCGCCCATGAGGTCGATGGCTTCCTGCTGGCCGTAGTCCGTCTTGAGTGCGCAGGGCCATTCGGGCCACGCGTCGCCCGGGCGCGGAGACGAGGGCGGCTTCGGCAGGAACTCGAGCTGGGCGACGGAGCGCGCTCCCTGGCGCACGGCGGTGCCCACGCAGTCGTTGCCCGTGTCTCCGCCGCCGATCACCACGACGTCCAGGTCTTCCGCGCTGATCCGGGGCACGGCGTTCTCGAGCAGCGAGCGCGTGGCGTCCGTGAGGTAGTCCACAGCGTAAACCACGCCCTGGCCCTGTGCGCCTTGGGCGGTGATGCCGCGCGCGGCGCGCGAGCCGGCGGCGATTACCACGGCGTCGAACTCGTCGAGCAGCTTGCCCGCGACCGCCGGGTCGGCGGCGTCCGTCTTCAGGCGAAACTCGATGCCAAGCTCTTCCATAAGCTTGGTGCGGCGCCCGACCACGCTCTTTTCGAGCTTCATGTTGGGGATGCCGTACATCAGCAGGCCGCCCGCGCGGTCGTCGCGCTCGATAACGGCGACCTGCGCGCCGCGGCGAGCGAGCTCCCAGGCGCAGGCAAGGCCGGCGGGGCCGGACCCCACCACGGCGACGCGCGGCGCACCTTCCGGCGCGGGTTCGAAGCGGGCGGGCCCGCCATGGGCCCATTCCCAGTCCGAGATGGCGCGCTCGTTATCGTGAATAGTGGTGGGCTCGCCGTCGACCACGTTCAGGTTGCAGGCGGCTTCGCAGAGCGCGGGGCACACGCGGCTGGTGAACTCGGGAAGAGGGCTGGTGAGGGCCAGGCGCGCGGCGGCGCGGTCCCATTGGCCGCGGTACACCAGCTCGTTCCACTCGGGGATGAGGTTGTGCAGAGGGCAGCCGCTGGGGCGCGCGGCGCCGAACGAGATGCCCGTCTGGCAGAACGGCACGCCGCACTTCATGCAGCGGCTGGCCTGTGCGCGGCGCGCATCCTCGTCCAGCTCCACGTAGAGCGGGTCGAAGTCGCGGACGCGCTGGGATGCGGGGCGCAGCGCGCACGCTGCGCGATCGATGTCGAGAAAGGCTCCGGGTTTACCCATGGCCTAGACCTCCTTCTGGTAGCTGGCGCCGGCGGACTGCTGCATGACGCGCTCGTATTCGATGGGAACCGCCTTGACGAAGCGGTCCTTGACGGCCTCGAAGCGATAGAGCAGCTTGATGCCGCGGGGGCTCTGCGTGGCGGCGACGTGCTCTTCGAGCAGGGTGCGAATCCGGTCGAGCTCTGCGTCCGCGGGTGCGCGCAGCGCGATGCCGGCGTCGTTGATGCGGCCGGGCAGCGTGCCGTACTCGTCGTAGACGTACGCGACGCCGCCGGTCATGCCCGCGGCGAAGTTGTGGCCGACCTCGCCCAGCACCAGCACGCACCCTCCGGTCATGTACTCGCAGCCGCAGTTGCCCACGCCTTCCACCACGGCGACGGCGCCGGAGTTTCGCACGGCGAAGCGCTGGCCGGCCAGGCCGTTGATGTAGGCGCGACCGCTCGTGGCCCCGATGAGCGCGACGTTGCCCACGATCACGTTCTCATCGAACTTGTAGCTCGCGGTGGCCTTGGGGCGCACGGAGAGCGAGCCGCCGGAGAGGCCCTTGCCGAAGTAGTCGTTCGCGTCGCCCTCGACGTTCAGGGTGATGCCGGCGGGCAAGAAGGCGCCGAAGCTCTGGCCCGCGGAGCCATCGCAGTCGATGGTGATCGACCCTGCCGGGAGCCCGTCGGGGTGCGCCGCGGTGACGGCATGGCCCAGCATGGTGCCGACGCAGCGGTTGATGTTGGCGATGTCGGCGCGGAAGCGTATCGGGCGCAGGTGCTCGCGAGCCTCGGCGGTGTGGGGGATGAAGAGCGTGGCGTCCAGCGTGCGTTCGAGCTGGGAGTCGGCAGCCATCTCGGGCAGGTAGTGCGGGCACGCGGCGCCCGGCAGATGGCTGCCGAAGCTGCAGGTGGCAGGCGCCAGCACGGCGGACAGGTCGACGCGGTTCGCTTTGTCGTTACCCGCGACCGCAACCTGGCGCAGGCACTCCACATGCCCCACCATGTCCTCGACCGTGGCGAAGCCCAGGCGCGCCATGACCTCGCGCAGCTGCTCGGCCACGAAGAGCATGAAGCGCTCGACGTGTTCGGGCTTGCCGGCAAACCCGTGGCGCAGACGGCAGTTCTGCGTGGCGATGCCCGCGGGGCAGGTGTCCTGCTGGCAGTCGCGCTGCATGAGGCAGCCCATCGCGATGAGCGGCATGGTGGCGAAGCCGAATTCCTCGGCGCCGAGCAGGCAGGCCACGGCGACGTCCGTGCCGTCCATGAGCTTGCCGTCGGCCTCCAGCACGACGCGCGAGCGCAGGCCGTTTTGCACGAGCGTCTGCTGCGCCTCGGCCAAGCCCAGCTCGAGCGGCAGGCCCGCGTGCCAGATCGAGTCGCGCGGCGCGGCGCCGGAGCCGCCGTTGTGACCGCTGATCAAGATCTTGTTGGCGGCGCCCTTGGCCACGCCGGTGGCGATGGTGCCCACGCCCGCCTCGCTCACGAGCTTGACGCTGACGCGCGCGCCGGGGTTGGCGCACTTGAGGTCGAAGATCAGCTCGGCCAGGTCCTCGATGGAGTAGATGTCGTGGTGGGGCGGGGGAGAGATGAGGCCGATGCCGGGGGTCGAGCGGCGCACCTCGGCGATCCAGGGGTAGACCTTCTTGCCGGGCAGGTGGCCGCCCTCGCCGGGCTTGGCGCCCTGGGCCATCTTGATCTGGATTTCGGTCGCGCTGGCCAGGTAGCGGCTCGTCACGCCGAAGCGCCCGCTCGCCACCTGCTTGATGGCGGAATTCCTGGAGTCGCCGTTGGCAAGCGGCGTCTCGCGGGCGGGATCCTCGCCGCCCTCGCCGGAGTTGGAGCGGCCGTGCAGGCGGTTCATGGCGATGGCCATGCACTCGTGGGCCTCTTGGCTGATAGAGCCGTAGCTCATGGCGCCGGTGTTGAAGCGCGTGGCGATGCTCCGCGCGCTTTCCACCTCGTCGAGCGGCAGCGGCGTACGCCCGGCGTCGTCGAAGTCCAGCAGGTCGCGCAGGCGCACGGCGCGGCCCGGCCGGTGCAGGCGCGCGCTGTAGGCCGCGAAGTCCTCGGAGCTGTCCGTGCGGACGGCGCGCTGCAGCAGGTAGATGGTCTGCGGGTCGATGAGATGGTCCTCGCCGCCCAGCGGGCGCCAGGTGGTGAGGCCCAGGGTGGGCAGCTCGTCCGGGGCCGCCGAGCGTGCGACGGAGGCCGCCGCGTCGAACCTGCGCTCGAGCTCGTCTTGAATCTGGGCCAGGCCGAGTCCGCCCACGCGGCTCACGGTGCCGGTGAAGTGGCACTCGACGAGCTCGTCCGCCAGGCCGACGGCTTCGAAGATCTGAGCCGAGTGGTAGCTCTGCGCGGTGGAGATGCCCATCTTGGACATGATGCCCACCATGCCCGCGACGGCCGCGCGGTTGTAGTTGGAGATCGCCTCCTCGGCGCCCAGGGCACGGCCGGATGCATCGGCAAGGTCTCCCTCCCGTGCCATCGCCTCGATCTGCGCGTGGGCCTCGTAGGGGAAGATGCCGCTCGCCGAGTAGCCCACCAGGGCGGAGAGATCGTGGGACGAGACGGCGTCGCCGCATTCCACGATGATGTCCGCGAAGGTGCGCAGACCGCAGCGGATGAGGCGGTGGTGCACCGAGGACACCGCGAGCAGCGAGGGGATGGGCAGCTCGTCGGCGCCGGCGCGGTCGGACAGGGCGATGATGTTGGCGCCGCCCCGCACGGCCGCCTCGACCTGGGAGCCCAGCTGTTCCAGCGCGGCCTCGAGCGCGCCGTCGCCGCCGTCGTGCGGGAACACGGCGCGGAACCGGGCGCTCTTGAAGCCCGTGTGCCGTATGGAGACGATGCTCTCGAACTGCTCGCGGGTGAGCAGCGGGGCGTCCAGGCGGATGAGCTGGCAGGTGTTGCGGCAATCTTCAAGCAGGTTGCCGTGGTTTCCCAGGTAGAGCACGGTAGAGGTGACGTGGGCCTCGCGCAGCGCGTCGATGGGCGGGTTGGTGACCTGGGCGAAGAGCTGGTAGAAGTAGTCGAAGAACGAGCGCGTCTTGCTGGAGAGGCAGGCGAGCGGCGCGTCGATGCCCATGGAGGCGATCGGCGCCTTGGCTGTTGTCGCCATGGGGCGCACGACCTCGTCCACGTCGTCCCAGTGGATGCCCAGCTTGGTGGCGCGCACCGCTGGCGTCACGTCCGCGTCCTCCGTCGGGCCTTCCTGCGCGCGTCCGCGTTCGCGCTGCGCGCGGGCGAGGTCGTCCAGGGTGAGGGTCTCCTCGTCGATCCAGTCGCGGAACGGCTTGAGCTTGGCCATCTGGTCGCGCAGCTGGTCGTTGTAGCGCACGCGGCCCGCCTGCATGTCGACCTCGAGTATCTCGCCGGGTCCCAGGCAGCCGCTGGTCAGCACGTTCGCGGGGTCGACCTCGATGGTGCCCACCTCCGAGGAGAGCAGGAAGCGGTCGTCGCGGGTCACGTAGTAGCGCGCGGGACGCAGGCCGTTGCGGTCGAGCGCGGCGCCCAGGGTGCGGCCGTCGGTGTAGGCGATCGCGGCGGGGCCGTCCCATGGCTCCATGAGCATGGACTGGTAGGCGTCGTAGGCGCGGCGCTCGGGCGACAGCGCATCGTTGTTGTCCCAGGGCTCGGGAACCAGCAGCGAGACGGCGCGCGTCATGGGACGCCCGTTCATCACGAGGAATTCAAGCACGTTGTCCAGGATCGCGGAATCCGAGCCCTCGCGGTTGATGATGGGCAGCGCGCGCTCGAGGTCGTGCTGCAGGACGGGGGAGTACAGGTTCGGCTCGCGGGCGCGGATCCAATTGACGTTGCCCTGGAGCGTGTTGATCTCGCCGTTGTGGATGATGAGGCGGTTGGGGTGCGCGCGTTCCCAGCTCGGCGTGGTGTTGGTGGAGTAGCGCGAGTGGACGAGCGCCACGGCGGTCTTGACCGCGGCGTCGTTGAGGTCCGTGTAGAACCCGCGCATCTGCGTGGCCACGAGCATGCCCTTGTAGACGATGGTGCGGCTCGACATGGAGCACGCATAGAAGATCTTCCCCTCAAGGGCGGGGCAGGCGTCGGCGCGCTTCTCGATGGTGCGGCGGCAGATGTAGAGCGCGCGCTCGAAGTCGTCGCCGGCGTCCACGCCCTCGGGCCTTCCCAGGAACGCCTGCATGATGGTGGGCATGCAGGCTTGCGCGGTGGATCCCAGGTCATGCGGGTCGACCGGCACCTGGCGCCAGAACAGCAGGGGCATGCCGCAGGCGGCGCAGCCCTCTTCGAAGACGCGCTTGGCGTCGGTCACGCCCTGTTCGTCTTGAGGCAAAAACAGCATCGCCACGCCGTAATCGCCCTCTTCTGGGAGGATCTGTCCGCACTTCTGGGCCTCCTTGCGAAAGAAGCGGTGCGGGACCTGGAAGAGGATGCCGGCGCCGTCGCCGGTGTTGCGCTCGAGCCCGACGCCGCCGCGGTGCTCGAGGTTGACGAGGACGGAGAGGGCGTCGTCGAGGATCTGGTGGCTCTTGTGCCCGTTGATGCTCGCGAGCGCTCCGATGCCGCAGGCGTCGTGCTCGAATTCGGGACGCCAGAGGGTGCGGGGCGCATCTGCGCGGGCGGGACGCTTTTCGTCTACCAAGGGTTGCAGCTCGTCCATGGACTTCTCCAATCGAGATGTCGTTGGGATTCGTTCGGCTGAACATGCTATGGGCGGCTTTTTTCCATTCGTTTGCGCTCTTGTTGCCCGTACGTTTCGAAACGCACATGCAATGAAATCTGCTTAGCCTGCAAAAGTGTTTCGTACCACGAAGGCCGCATGCGATGCGGCGCGACAGGAAGGAGCGGACCATGGCTGACCTTACGGAGCGGTTCGGCACCAAGGTGTTTTCCGAAAGCGTCATGAAACGCTGGCTGCCAAAAGACGTGTACAAGAAGCTCGCCGCCACCATCGAGGAGGGCGAGCCGCTCGACCTCGATGTGGCGAACGCCGTGGCGCACGCCATGAAGGAATGGGCGCTGCTGCACGGCGCTACGCACTACGCGCACTGGTTCCAGCCGCTCTCGGGCATCACGAGCGAGAAGCACGACAGCTTCCTCGAGCCCAACCACGACGGCACGGCGATCACCAAGTTCACCGGCAAGGCGCTCATCAAGGGCGAGCCGGATGCGTCGAGCTTCCCCAACGGCGGCCTGCGCGCCACCTTCGAGGCGCGCGGCTACACCGCTTGGGATGCTACGAGCCCCGCGTTCATCAAGGACGAGGTCTTGTGCATCCCCACGGCGTTCTGCTCCTACACCGGCGAGGCGCTCGACAAGAAGACGCCGCTCCTGCGTTCCATGACGGCGCTCGACCGCGAGGCCAAGCGCGTGCTCGCGCTGTTCGGCAAGACGCCGAAGAAGGTCGTCCCCAGCGTGGGCGACGAGCAGGAGTACTTCCTCATCAAGAAGGACGCGTATCGCCGCCGCCGCGACCTGGTCATCTGCGGCCGCACCCTGTTCGGCGCCGCGCCCGCCAAGGGCCAGGAGCTCGAGGAGCACTACTTCGGCGCGATCCGCCCCACGGTCTCGGCTTACATGAAGGACCTCGACGATGAGCTCTGGGCGCTGGGTATCCCGGCGAAGACCAAGCACAACGAGGTCGCTCCGTGCCAGCACGAGCTCGCTCCCGTTTACTCCGAGCTCAACGAGGCCGTGGACAACAACCTGCTGACGATGGAGAAGATGAAGCTCATCGCGAGCCGCCACGACCTGGTGTGCCTGCTGCACGAGAAGCCCTTCGAGGGCATCAACGGCTCGGGCAAGCACAACAACTGGTCGCTGGGCACCTCTGACGAGAACCTGCTCGATCCGGGCGACACCCCGCTCGAGAACCTGCAGTTCATCGTGTTCCTCACTGCGGTGGTCGAGGCGGTCGATGCCTATCAGGACTTGCTGCGCGCAAGCGTCGCGAGCTGTGGAAACGACCATCGCCTCGGTGCCAACGAGGCTCCCCCGGCGATCATGTCGATCTTCTTGGGTGACCAGCTCACCGAGGTCGTCGAGCTCATCATGGACGGCAAGGCGAGCGTTCATGCCGAGACGGGCACGATCGACCTGGGCGCCGTGGTACTGCCCGACCTGGAGCGGGATAACACGGATCGCAACCGCACCAGCCCCTTCGCGTTCACCGGCAACAAGTTCGAGTTCCGCGCCGTGGGTTCCGAGGCGAACGTCTCCGACGCTAACATGGTGCTTAACTGCGCCGTTGCCGCGTCCCTGCGCGATTTCGCCGACGCCCTCGAGGGCGCGCCAGCCGAGGGCTTCCAGGAGGCCGCGCTCGATTACTGCGCCGAGCACCTGCGCGAGCACCGTCGCATCCTGTTCTCGGGTGACGGCTACTCCGATGCGTGGCATGCGGAGGCAGAGGCCCGCGGCCTGGTCAACCTGCCCACTACGGCCGAGGCGCTGCCGGCGTTCGTGGCGCCCAAGAACCTCGCGCTCTTCTCCGAGATGGGCGTGCTCACCGAGGCCGAGGCGGCGTGCCGTTACGAGGTGAAGCTCGAGAAGTACAACAAGCTCATGAACATCGAGGCGACCACCATGGTGCGCGAGGCGCGCCGCACCTACCGCCCGGTGATCACCGCCTACGCCACCAAGGTCGCCAAGGGCCTGGAGACCATCCGCGCGGCGGGGGCCGAGGCCGTGATGCAGTGCGAGCAGAATACGCTGAACAAGCTGTGCTGTGGCGTTACCGAGATCAACGAGTCCATCAAGGCGCTCGATGCGCTGCATCAGGAGGTCGAGGGTATCGAGGACGCGCAGGAAAAAGCGGACCGCTATGCGCATGAGGTCGCGCGTGCAATGCAGCGCCTTCGCTGCGCCGTGGACGCCATGGAGGAGATCGTCGCCGCCGACTACTGGCCCGTTCCCACCTACGACGACATCCTCTTCTACGTGTAGCCTCTCAGAAAGGGGACAGGCACCTTTCTGAGGCTCGGCGCCGGCCTAGTGCTCCCCTCGTGCCGGCATCAATGAAACGAAAAAACCCGGTCGCGTTCGGCTGCATGCGAACGCGACCGGGTTCGTCTTCGTTTCGGGGCGGTCTTGCGTCCCGGGAAAAGCGTCCGCCTCAGAAAAGTGCCTGTCCCCAATTTGAGGCGGCCTGCGGGTTACGGACGCTGGCCCATGCCGCCTTCGAGCGTGAGCGTCTCGCCGTTCATGTACTTGAAGTCGGGTCCGCAGAGCTGGACGACGACGCGGCCGATTTCGGTCTCGACGTCGCCGTAGTGGCCCGCCGGCGGCATGCGGACGTTCGCCTCGAAGGCTTCCGGATAGGCGTTCTGGAAGTTCTCGAGCTGGGCGGTCCAGGCAAGCGGGCATACGATGTTGACGTTGATGCCGTCGGGGCCCCATTCGTTGGCGGCGACGCGGGTCAGGCCACGGATGCCCTCCTTGGCGGCGGCGTAGGAGCACTGGCCGTAGTTGCCGAACAGGCCGGCACCGGATGCGAAGTTGACCACGGAGCCACGGGTCTCCTTGAGGTGCGGATAGCACTTCTGCATGTAGAGGAAGGTGGCGTACAGACCGGAGTACAGGGCGAGGTCGAACTGCTCCATGGTGTGGTCGGCGATGGTGACGCCGGAGGCGGATGCTTGCGCATTGTTCACGAGGGCGTCGATGCGCCCGAATTTGGCGATCGCCTCATCGACGACGTGCTGCACGACGGCCTCGTTGTCCTGGCCGGCGGAGACGTCGGCGGCCACGGGCAGCACCTGGATGCCGTACGCGGCTTCGAGTGATTCCTTGGCGGCTTCGAGCTTGGCGACGTTGCGGCCGGTAATTACCAGGTTAGCGCCCTCCTTGGCGAAGGCGATATCGATGCCGTAGCCGATGGAGCCGGCGGAGCCATCCTGAAGCGTTGCCTTGCCACCGCCGGTGACGATGACGGTTTTACCGGTGAAGAGTCCCATGTTGTTCTCCTTTCGTGCCAGGCAGCGTTGTGTCCGGCGAAGCGGAATGAAATGAAATCCATGCCTCGCGCCAACATAGCACCATGCTGCGACCGTTTCGGCCGACGGTCTCGTGAAGGGTGGTTTTGCACTGCTGTGCGGTAAAGTAGACGAATGAGGAGACAGATCTGCGGTGCAAGCGTAAAACCCGCTCGACTCGCCTTGCCGACGCCGGCGATGGGACGTCGTCGAGGTTCTCACGTGAAGCAAGTGGTGTAAATTCGTTTTATAGGGGCAATTCAAGGGGAGTTCTGCTATACTGTCACCCGCTGTCCCCATCGTCTAGCGGCCTAGGACGCCACCCTTTCAAGGTGGATATCACGGGTTCGAATCCCGTTGGGGGCACCATTGCATCTTCGGGCCTGGAATCCACGCGAATCCGGGCCTTTTTTCTGCCGAACGCGGGATTCGAACCCATTGGGGTCGCGAGGCTGAGCGAACGGCGCGAGCCGTTCGCCAGCGAGCGTGCGAGGGCGCGCAGCGCCCGTGGCCGCGTGCGCCGCAGGCGTACGCGAATCCCGTTGGGGGCACCATTGCATGATCGAGCCCGGATCCGCGTGCGGACCGGGCTTTTTTACTACGGAGCGGGGGTTGCTATGCAGGCGCGCCAGATCACTCGGGCAGGTATATCCGTTTCGGGTTATAGGACAAAAAGTGTGTCCGATTCAGGGTCGTCTGCGCAGGTAGACGGCCCTTTCTCGTGACTTTATAACTCGCGGCCGGTTTTAAGCAC